>ENA-OQBD01001365-OQBD01001365.1-human-gut-metagenome-genome-assembly--contig:-NODE-1365-length-11367-cov-2.705160_pt1 | contig 11367 bp, 13 predicted proteins | sample MGYA00242742_ERZ504543 | MGnify/ENA primary metagenome ERZ504543 (study PRJEB26092, sample SAMD00036239) | human gut metagenome | host: Homo sapiens | study: EMG produced TPA metagenomics assembly of... | reverse complement strand
TGAGTGGATTTGGAATATAAAAAATATGCTATATTTTTTGGGATTGTTTTGATCGTAGCAGGAACTATTGCCTGTGGTGGAAAGGATACGGTATCTGAAAAAGATCGTATAAAGGATATAGAAGTATATGATGATAACAATGCTATTTTATGAGTAAAATATTTGAACCAATATATGGTAATAAAACTCTCTTATGAAAGATCGTTAAATCATTCATAAGAGAGTTTTTTAATGTAAATGTAAAAGACAAGTACTTCTATATTTACATAATCTTCGTCTCTTCCAGCTTCTCTGAGAACGCCTCATTCACCTTAATGATCGGCTTCCTAAGCACCAGTCCCATGATCAGGAATACAACAAGGAAGATACAAAGCTTTCCAAGATCGATCCAGTAATCCATAGCATACAGTCCACCGACTGCTTCGCGCAGAGCTGCCATACTGTGGGTAAATGGAAACAGTGAATACACCGCTTTGAAGAATCTCGGTGCGACTTCGATCGGGAAGGTTCCTCCGGTTCCGGCTACCTGCATAACCAGAAGCACAACACTGATCGCTTTTCCGATATCGCCGAAGGAGACAGTCAGCGTGTAAATGATATTGACATATACGATGCTGGTTATCCATCCGGCAAGGAGGAAGAGGAACGGGTGCCTGCACTGGATGCCAAGGTAGAACAGATCACCGAGGCAGATAAGGGTGCTCTGCAAAAGCCCGAGAATCAGGAAGATAAGGTATCTTCCAAGATAAATCTGATGGAGCTTCAGATGTTTAAGCCCGGTGGTGCCGTTTTCGGATACAGTGACCTTGAGCATGGCAACCAGGACAATTCCGCCGATCCAGATGGAAAGTGTAGAGTAGAATGGGGCCCATGGAAGAACCGTAATTTTCAATCGGGTACACTTTGTTGGTTTTCAGCTCTACCGGTGCAGCGAGGAAGGAGCTGATGCTGTTCTTATCGCCGGAAATCAGGTCTTCCAGTTCGGAAAAGTCTCCGGTTGCCTCCATCTGGCTTAACCTGGAAGTTGTATCGGTAATCTTTTTGGATGCTGTCTCCAACAGATCAGAAGAGGTCTCCAGAGCCTTCTGGATTTGTGACAGATCAGAACCTGCGGAGGAGGCAAGGGTATAAATTCCATCTGCACTTGCACCAAGCTGGGAGAGCAGATCGGACAGATCATTTTTTGTAGAACCAAGGGAGTCAGACAGCTGTTTTAGAGAACCGGATACATTGGTTTCATAGTCAGATTTGACAGCAGTAATTCCTGAAATGCTGGAACTGATCAGATCATCCAGCTCTTTTTTGGAGGTCGTTACGCTGCCGGCTGTATCGCGAAGAGAAGATGCTGCGTTTGTGAGTTTATCACGAAGTTCTCCCTGAACAGCTATGGAGTCATCCAACTTTGCAAGGATTGGTGCGGTAAGATCAGACAGCTCCGGGTGTGCATCTGCAATCTGTGCAATGCTGTCACGGATTCCCTGGTAAGACTGTACGATCGCATTGACACGGTCGCTAAGAAGGTCAAGGGTGCTGGCAACAGAAGAAGCATCCTGTGACTGCGACTGGAATGCCTGATCGATCGTCTGTGACATCTGCTCGTAAAAGCTTTTGGTAGAGGTCAGCGCAGTATTGATTCCGTCTGTAGCTCCGTCCAGAGTCTCCTGAATCCCGGAGAAGGACTGCTGTGTACCGGAAAGAGTATCTGCATTTGCAGAAGCCTGTTCTTTCGTTACTTTTAAGAACTCGGCAGTTGTGTCCAGAAGCTGCTGCGCAGAATCGGTCATCTGTGAGAAGGAATGCAGAGTCGTCGAAGAAGCAGACAGATCAGAACCGATTTTATTCAGGTTTGTGATCAGTGTACCTGCAAGCTCATCCGAATCCCTGGAGTCTGCGGTATTTGCAACAGTCTGAAGTGCAGTCAGCACCGTATCGGAAATGGTTTCGATAAATACTTTGTTGACCTGTGTCTGGACTGCGGTTGCTCCTTTGTCTGTTACCTTCGGCGCAATGGCATTTTCTTTTGCATTGGAGTAATAGGTAATTTCTGGTTTCTTAATATCACTGGAAAATACACTCATCAGGTTCGTACTGAAATCTTCCGGGATTACGATCGCTGCGTAATATTCTCCGGATTTTACACCCTTCATTGCTTTACTTTTGGTTGTAAATACCCAGTTGAGCTGTGTATTCTCCCGAAGAGCAGACAATACCTGATCGCCAAGATTCAGCTGGAGCGGGATCAGGTTTCCGATATAGCCTTCGTCTACGCTTGCCACGGCGACCTTCAGATTCCCGGTATTCCCATAGGGATCCCAGCTTGCGGCAATGTTGTACCATGCATAAAGGCAGGGAACCACTGTGACGCCAAGAACGACGATCAGCGCAATGACATTTGTTCTTATTTTCCGGATATCTCTTGTGAAGATGGTCCATATATTTCTCATTTGTCTTTTCCCTCCTTTACTTTTTTAAAAAATTCTTCCTCAGACAGATGGATATAGGAAAGCTGTCTGGAGGTCTTGTCGTGAATATATTCCACACAGATCAGATAGACGGCAAGTACGATCAGGGAAATGATCCACAGTGTCAGATATATGATCTTGGATTCCAGACTGAACATCAGAAGAAGAAAGATCAGTGGAATTACAAGGATCAGGATAAAACCGGTACGGATCAGCTTTGGATACCGTTTTTCGAAGCGGTTGGCACGTCGGATAAAATCAGCCCGTCCGTCTTCATCCTGCATCATGGTTTTCATCATCAGTGTAAGCTGTGGGCGGGAGAGCTCACCGGTTGCAGTCTCTCCAGCATCAGATCTGTCTCGGCAAGACGTTTGTCGAACAGATGGTTCAGATTCATCAGAAGTGGTCTCAGTAGCAGTCCGATGAAGAATGCAAGGAGAAGGAAAAGCAGCAGGGTCAGCAGATTCTTTGCGTAGTTATTTTTGTAAAATCCGGCAATACACTCACGCATAGCGCCAATTCCGTAAGAGAACGGAAGAAGCGGATGCAGTCTCTGGAAAAAGACCGGTGTCATCTCGATCGGATAGGTTCCGGAAGAACCAGGGATCTGCAGGATGACCAGGACAACGGCAAGTGCTTTTCCGATGTGCTTGAAGGTCAGCGCCATTGCATAGATCAGATTGACATACACAAAGGAGCAGAGCATACCAGCGCACACAAATGCAACCGGGTGGACACACTGTACTTTCAGAAGCAGCAGATCGCCCATGCACACAATGAATCCCTGGATCAATCCGACCACGACAAAGAGCATCCAACGTCCGAAATAAGCAGTTGTCGGAGTAAAACGGGAAATGGTTTCGTCTTTGTCTACTTCCTGTTTCAGGATGGATACCAGGATCAGTCCGCCAACCCAGAGTGCCAGATTAGTGTAAAACGGAGTCATTCCGGAACCGTAATTTTCCACATCATAAAGTATCTTTGAATTGATCGAAACCGGTGAGGACATAAAATCAGAAATGGAATCTGAGTCGATGCCTTCCAGTGAGATCAGATGCTGGTAGGTTTCGGAGCTCTGCAGAGCTTTTAGATCAGCGGTAATATTTTCCAGAGCAGTATCTACGCTTTCAAGAGTTCCTCCGGTCTGACCAAGCGCGTCTGCACTTTCGTTTAAACTGCTCTTTAACTGGGTAAGGATCACCTTTAACTGTGTGATCGTCGGATTTACCCCGGTTAAAGTAGAAGAAAGGCTTCCGCTCAATGTGGCAAGCCCGTCAAGTGACTGGTTCAGCTGTGGCAGAAGCGACTGGTTCAGACTGCTTCTGTAATTCTGCAGAGACTGTCGGTTCTGGGCAGTGAGTTTCTCAAGAGAACTTCTGGTATTGCTTGCTGTAGTCAGTGCATTTCCTATGCTGGAATTGCTGTTCCCAAGAGAATCAATGAGTTCCTGAAGAGAAGCATTCTGTGCCTGGAGTTCTGCAATTTTTTCGCTGATGATACCGGACAGGGAAGAATCACTTCCGATCTGCTGCTGAAGGGCGGCAAGCTTTTCCAGAATTTCTGCATTTTTCTTATTTAAAGAGCTGGCAGAAGAAATACTGTCTCCGATCGCAGTGTTGACCTGTGTGGCTTTTGTCTCAAAAGTTCCGAGTTTTAAGGATGCGGAAGTATAGACATTATTTAAAAGTGTTTCGCCATCTGACAGGCTGGTAGAAAATTCTGTGGAAAAGGTTCCGATTGCTGTCCGGCTGGTGGCAAGCAGATCTGATGAATCTGCAAGGGCAGCAGAACCGGAAGAGGCAACAGCATTTACAGAGTCCAGTGTTTTCAGAGTGTCATCGATCAAAGAACCGGAATCTTTTACCGTAGCCTGGAAATCCTTCAGGGCGTTCTGATAGTCAGCAAGATTCTTACGGGTATCGGTAAGCGCCTGCATCAGCGTAGAATTTGTTCCGTCAAGCTTGCTGGTCAGTGTACCGGCCGATTTCTGCACGATCTTCGCAATGGAGTCAGCGGCAACGGACGAAAAGGTATCATTGATCTGCTGCTGGATCGTGCTTGCGCCGGTGGCGGTGATCTTCGGAGCGATCGCGTTTTCTTTTCATTAATATAATAGTCGAGCTGCGGCTGTTTTAAATCCCCGGAAAGGATGCTGAGGAGAGACTCGCTGAAATCCTCCGGGATTACAATGGCAGCGTAGTATTTGCCGGAACGGACACCGCTTTTGGCTTTCTTTTCATCAACAAAGGTCCAGCCAAGCTGATGATTCTTTTTTAGATTTTGGACGATGGTGTCTCCGGCATTCAGATCCATGGAGTCTGTATGACCGCCGGTGTCACAGTTGGCAATCGCCACTTTTACATTTTTTGTATTGCCGTAGGGATCCATGTTGGCGGCAATGTTGAACCATGCATAGAGAGAAGGGAGAATGCAGACTCCCACCATGACGAGAGCAGCAGCAGGGCTACGTAAGAGTCTCTTTAAATCTCTCTGAAATATTTGAAGCACTTTCTTCATGTGAACCTCCTGTGTAATGTCGTTAATAGTGCCAGTATTGAGAATAGTATAGCAAAAAGTGTTGAAAAAAATCCATGAGAAAAAATGACGTTCGGTCAGAAATACAATCTGGATAAAGTTAAGCGTAAGATGATATTTGAAAAAACAGTGTTTTATGATATTCTATATTTATCTATAATACAAATAAAAAGGGATGGAATAGAAAGTGTCAATAAAAGTAAAAGAGGTATTAGAGCTGGCACAGTCGAAAGGATGTACATTAGCAGCCGGAGAAGGTGGAATTGATAGGATTGTTCGCTTTGTGGATTGTATGGAAATACCAGATATGAAAGCATGGATGCGCCCAAATGTTTTGTATATTACAACTGGATATGCATATAGTGACACAAAAGAAGAAATAATGAATCTGATAAGAAATTTGTATGAAGCAAAGGCAGCTGCGCTCGCGACAAAATATAGATATATTGGTTGTTTTTTGGATGATGCGATCAAATTGGCTAATGAATTACAGTTCCCAATCATTTTGTGGCCGGAAGATTTGCCTTTCATAGAAATGAATTATCTTGTGATGGAGGCATTGATAAAATCACAGAACAATTTGATGGATAGCATTTATTCTCGAATTGAAAAATATAACCGTCGGGAAATGGATAAAAGATTGTTTATTGATCTTTTGACAGGAAATATCACATGTAATGAAGAAGGAAACTATCGGATCGAAGAACAAAAATGGCCATCACCTCCGTACCAGATCGTTTATATTGAAATTGATGGAATTAAACAAAAATTACATGAACTACAGGAAGAGATTGTTCATGAAAAAATTGAGAAAATCGAAAATATGATAAAAGAATCTTTTGGCGAGGAAAAAGTAATTGTTTTGTCGAATAATGATAATTTTCAATGCATATTAAAACGGACAAAAGAGAAAACTATAACGAAAGAGTATTTCGAGAAGATTCAGAAAAATATTTCGGAAAAGACAGGATATACTGCAGCGATAGGTGTTTCGAGAGTAGAAAAATTCCTACCAACGTTTCGGAAAGGCTTATCAGGATGCAAGGGATGCAGTAGAAATTGCAGTGTGCCAGGAATTCAATTCAAAAGTACTTTGTATAGAAGATGCAGGCTTTTGGAGAATCATGAAAGAAATCAGTAAGCATGAGATGTGTCAGGAGTTTATGGAGGACAAGTTGAATGCATTTATTGAATATGATCAAAAAAATGAAAGTGAACTTTTAGAAACGCTGGAAGTTCTCGTGAATAATTTAGGGGCAAGAAATGTAACAGCAAATGCAGTTCATTTGCATCGAAATACTTTGATATACAGAATTAAAAAAATTGAAAATCAGACAGGATATGATTTGTCAGATCCGAATAGTATTCTTGAGATAGCGCTTGCGCTTCGAATAAAGAAATTTTTGAAATAAAAGATGCCTTTTCAGGGCATCTTTTATTTCAAAACAGTATGTATCTATTACGAGAAAGGATTCAGTTTTTGGAAATGATTCATTGAACCGTATAAACTTTGTAATTTTTCGAATTCTTCTTCGTCGTATAATTTAAGAGAACGACGGCCAAAGGATTTGGCAACTTCTAACATAAAGCGTGCAGCTTCATCAAGATCAGTCATATGACTGGCTCCGGTTGCACAACCGGGAACAGTTGTTTCTGTTGTGATGGCAATCCCGACTACAGGTGCATTAGTAGCAGTTGCCGGTTGCAGAATACTGTTTAGATGATGAAGATCATTGCCATAAGGAGTGATATCCTGCTGTGTTAATGGAAATACTTTTGGAAGTTTTCCCGTAGTAATCTGCATTAAATCAAGAAGATCTTCGGAAGTACGAAGGATGTAGCCTTCTTTTACTGTAGGTGAGATTGCAAATCCATTGTGATTGATCACGCGATTTCCTTTAGTAGTATCTACAGAGAGAACTGCGTCAAGTTCCGGTGTGAGCTCTTCGGCATTTACCTGTGCCATTTCTACAGGTGATCCCATAAATGGAACCGGAACATGTGGCGCGGTCGGTGCATCTGGACAAATATGTGTAGAAATGAATACGTCACCTTCTAAAAAATCCCCTTTATTCTGCATATCTAATAATTTGGCAGCAAGAGCAATTGCAACGAGGGCACCATCACCGTCAGAGACATATCCGATTCGTTCAGGACGAGCACCAAGTCCGCCTAATCTCCCAAGAAGTCCAATTGTCGGAGCATCGCCTCCGGAAGTCTTTCCGTGAAGACCCGGGATGCGAATTTTTAACATATCTGTAGAACCTTTTGGTCCAACTAAAGGATAAACCTGAATATCCGCATCTTGTTTTATGGATTTTAAATAAGATGCGACAGAGTTGCCATTTACGTTCTTACTGTCTATAATGTCGAAAGCTTCTATTAATTGTTTGAATAACATCTTAAAACCTCTCTTTCTAACTAAAATAGTTTTTCAATTGACAAGCAAAGTTTAGCATCACTAAATAGGAAAGTCGATATTGTGCATGCCTAAAAAGAAAGAAAATAGTTGGGCAAAATGCACATGTTATATTTTGGGGAGAATAATAAATGTGCAAAGTGCATAAAAAACAGGGACATTATGGTGCATGGAGAGCGTCGACACTTTAAGAAGTCAATGCTATACTGTAGCTAAATAAGAACTCGGAAGAAACGGAGGAATGAAATGTGAAAGAAAGAACAGGGACTGTAAATTGCATGATCGCAACTATTATTATTTGCATTCTTGCGGAGCTGATTGGTCCACTTCAATTTAAGGTGATGGGGATTGACGTGAAGATATTGACGATGATTTGGGTTATCATCATGGGAATTCTTTTATCTCCAACATTATTAGGAAAAGTGATTCCCCCACTGAAGAAATTTATTAGTAAAGCAGAAATTAAACGGGCACCGTTTTTGTTGTCGCTTACATTATATCCGCTTGGAATTATGTTTGGTATCAATGCAGGTCCAAAGGTTGGAATTGTTTTACAGGCAGGTCCTGCTTTACTGTTTCAGGAAGCGGGAAATATGATGACGATGCTGATTGCATTACCACTTGGCTTACTCCTTGGATTAGGAAGAAGTGCTGTGGGTGGAACGTTCTCTCTTTGCAGAGATACGGCACTTGGTATTATCGGAGATAAATATGGTCTGGAATCCAGAGAAGGAATGGGAACACTTGGAACTTATATTAGCGGAAGTGTATTTGGTACTCTCTTCTATTCTTTCCTGGCACCGATCGGGTTAGCAATCGGATTTCATCCTTATGCACTTGCGATGGCATCAGGTATGGGAAGTGCATCTATGATGAATGCGGCTACTGCAGCGTTGACAAATGCAGCGGCACCTATGTATTCAGAACAAATTCTTGCATATTCTGCAACCAGTGGACTTTTAACTGCAGTAACAGGTGTGTATGTGGAAATGTTTTTGGCATTGCCATTAGCGAACTGGTATTATAATCGTGTTAATCCAGGTATTGAAAAATTAAGGGCTAAATTATTTAAAAAAGCATCTGAGGAGGCATAAGATGGAAAATACAAAACAAACTCCACAAGAAAAATCGACATTAAGTAATATTTTAGAACAAATTAAAATAGTATTGGTGATTTATGGAATTGTCATAATTATACATATGGTTTCTATTGGAAGCAAACTTCCGGATTTAGCAAAGTCGACAGTGGTAAGCTTTGTAATGGTAGTGATTGCGATTACCTTGAAAAATGTTGTGAAAAAACCTAATCTTCCAGGATTTGCGTGGGCTACACTGGTATCCTTTGTTTTGACATTGCCGATATCTCCGATTGCAGATTTTATCGTAAATGCAATGAGTGCATATAGTTTTGGACTTGTAGGACTTCCGCTACTTGCTTTTGCTGGAATTGCTGTAGGAGACCAGCTTGAGGTTTTCAAAAAACTCAGCTGGAAAATCGTAATTGTATCCTTTGTGGTTATGGCATCTACTTATTTTGGATCAGCAGCAATTTCAAATATTATCTTATCTTTAAAAGGAATGATCTAAAACCATACAGATAAAATGAGAGGTGAAGAATATGGATAATTTAGAATTAATGAAACAGGAAATCAGTAATCTTGCAAAAGAGAAAAAGGAAGAATTTGAAAAAGTAAGTGATTATATTTTTGCAAACCCTGAACTGGCATTTAAAGAATATAAATCACAGGAAGCACTTTGCAAACTGTTGGAAAGCCATGGCTTTGTTGTTAAACGAGGAATTGCAGAAATGCCGACGTCTTTTGAAGCAGTTTTTGATTCTGGAAAACCAGGGAAAACAGTAGCACTTATGGGAGAATATGATTGTCTTCCAGAAATCGGACATGGTTGTGGACATAATCTGATCGGAACATCAGCAGCCGGTGCAGGAATTGTATTAAAGGAAGTTATGGAAAAGCATGAGATAGGTGGCGTGTTAAAAGTATTAGGTACTCCGGCCGAAGAAAAGGGCAGTGGCAAAGCGATTATGGTTCGCCATGGAGTATTTGAAGGAGTTGATGCTGCACTTCTGATGCATCCGTGTGATGAATCTATGCCAGATGATATTTCTTTTGCAGCAATTACATTGGAATTCACCTTCAAAGGAAAACCGGCCCATGCGGCAGCTTGCCCATGGAAGGGAGCAAATGCACTGAGTGGAGTTCAGTTAATGTTCCATGCGGTTGATATGATGCGTTTACATTTTAAAGATTACAGCAGAGTACACGGAATTATTACAGAAGGCGGAGTAGCTCATAATACTATAACAGATGAAGCGAAAGCAGTATTTAATATTCGTTCACTGGAATATGATTATATGATGGAAATGGTTGATGCTATTCGTGATTGTGCGAAAGGAGCAGCAATTGCAACCAGGACAGAAGTTGAAGAAAGACAGTTGGATGAAGTTATCAAAGATGTGCGTAATGATAAGAAACTGGTTCAGTATGTTCGTAAGAACATGGACTTTATTGGTGAAGAGTATATAGAGCGTGACCTGACTCAGGGAATCGGTTCGACTGATGTTGGAAATGTAACCCATGAAATACCGGCAATTCAGTTTTATGTGAAATTGAAAGAGCATGTAGGGACACATACAAAAGAGTTTGCAGTAGCAGCAGGCGGAGAAGAAGGAAAAAGAAATCTGCATGCTTCTGTTCAGCTCTTGGCAATGAGTGCATTGGATGTATTAAGTGAGTAAAATAGAAAAGTGTATCACTTTTTAGAGAGTTCTAAAAAGTGATACACATTTTTTTGAAATATTGTCTTGAATGAATATTTCGCATTTGTTTAAAAATTCTTTAGAAATGCCCTTTCCATATCTTAACAATCTCCTGTTAAACTATGTTCATAAAAAGATAACGGGAGGAATTAATAAATGAGAGTATTGATTACAACAGACTGGTACGAACCGGTTATAAACGGTGTTGTTACTTCAGTTATGAATCTTTCCAGACAGTTAAGAGAAAGAGGACATGAAGTAAAAATTCTTACATTATCAAGAACATTTCATTCTTATATAGAAGGCGATGTGGTTTATGCAGGATCAATTGGACTTGGATGCATTTATCCGCAGGCAAGATTAAAAATTCCAAAGGCAGCAGGTGACTATATGGAAATGTTGCTTGAGTGGAAACCGGATATTGTGCATTCACAGTGTGAATTTTCCACATTTTTTCTTAGCGAAAAGGATCGCATCTGAACTTCATGTTCCGATTGTACATACGTACCATACAGTTTACGAGGACTATACCCATTATTTTTCACCGCAGAAAGTATGGGGAAGAAATATTGTGCAGTTGATGACAAAGAAACTTGCAAATGCGGTAGAAACCCTAATTGCACCCAGCGATAAGATCCGTAAGATATTGGAAGGATACCAGGTGTCTTGTCCGGTGGAAGTTATTCCATCTGGAATCCATCTGGAAAAATATCAGCTATGTAAAAAAGAAGACTGGCGTAAAAAAATCCGTATGCAGCTTGGTATATCACAGGATGCACTGGTGTTGGTATATGTAGGCAGAATGGCAAAGGAAAAAACATTGAAGAGCTTCTGGAATATCAGCAAGATGCAGGAAAATCCGGGGTGATTTTAGTCCTTGTAGGGGATGGACCATATACTTCCGGAGATGAAAAAAAAGGTCGAAGAGCTAAGCTTGCTAAAAATGTGATTTTTACGGGAATGATCATACCGGAAGAAGTGGGACACTATTATCAGGCAGGAGATCTCTTTGTCAGTGCTTCTACCAGCGAGACACAGGGAATGATTTATCTGTCCCGGTATATCATCATCCGGTGTCCACTTATAATCTGACAGGTATATCTTTCTCTCCATTCCATCGCCTGTCAGCTTTACCTTAAGATTAGTACCGCCTCCGTACAGGTCCTGCTTTC
>ENA-OQBD01001364-OQBD01001364.1-human-gut-metagenome-genome-assembly--contig:-NODE-1364-length-11368-cov-2.597011_pt1 | contig 11368 bp, 14 predicted proteins | sample MGYA00242742_ERZ504543 | MGnify/ENA primary metagenome ERZ504543 (study PRJEB26092, sample SAMD00036239) | human gut metagenome | host: Homo sapiens | study: EMG produced TPA metagenomics assembly of... | reverse complement strand
TGCCCTCCTTGACAGTACGAAGGAATCTTTAAGTGCCGTAAGCGACAAACTAAGTACAAATTCAGACGGATCTGAATGCACTGACAGGCTCTGCTACATACCAAAAAACTGCTCTCTCTTGAAGGCATTGATGCAGAATCTATCTCATCATTTATGTCCTCTCCTGTGGAGATTAAAACGGAGACTTATTATGCCGTAGATAATTACGGTTCTTCTATGACACCGTTCTACTCTAATCTTGCAATCTGGGTCGGCGGTATCGTACTGATCGCAATCTTTAAGATGGAAGTGGACAAAGACGAATCCATGCGCGGTTACGGACAGACAACATTATACTTTGGACGCTGGCTCTTATACATGGCAGTTGGTCTTGTTCAGGGATTTATCGTCTGCCTTGGTGATACACTCCTTCCGGGAGTCCAATGCAATCATCCGGCACAATTCATCCTGACAGGAATGGTTTGCTCTTTCGTCTATGTAAATATTATTTATGCACTGTCACTTACATTTAAGCATATTGGTAAAGCGCTCTGTGTTATTCTCGTAATCCTGCAGATTCCTGGTTCTTCCGGAACCTACCCGATTGAGATGACACCAGCCTTTTTCCAGAAACTGCATCCACTCCTTCCATTTACATATGGTGTGAATGCTATGCGTGAAGCAATTGCCGGTTTCTACGGTTCTAACTTCCGCAACGATCTTCTGATCCTGCTCCTGTGCTATGTGCCGATCTCTCTGCTTATTGGACTTGGACTGCGCCCGGCTCTTTCCGGACTGAACCATCTGTTCGACAAGAAACTGGCAGAAACAGAATTTATGATGTGTGAACCTCACGAAGCAGAACTTAGCAGAAGTACACAGCTCTCCATGCTCTTACAGGCATCTCTTTCCATCGAAGACCTTCGCCTTGTAACAGCTGAACGGGCACAGAAATTTGAAAACAATTACCGTAAGATGATTCGCATCGGCTTCCTTGCCATTGCTATCATCCCTCTGATCTTCCTGATCCTGATGTTCAGTCTCGAATCAAAGATTGTATTCCTGACTTTATGGATCATTTCCATCATTGCGATTTCAGTATGGTTGATCGTTGTAGAATACATTCATACAAAATTAGAAGAACAGAAAAAGCTTGCCGGTATGTCTTACGAAGAAATGCTTGAAAACTTCCGTGGAAAGGAGGCGGAATAATTTGAAAAATATTTTTTTAATCCTGAAAAATGATCTGATGAAGATCCAGAAAAATGTCATCGCAATGATCGTTATTATGGGAATCACTGTAATTCCGACTCTTTATGCATGGTTTAACATTTCCGCAAGCTGGGATCCTTACGGAAATACAGGTGCGCTGAAACTTGCAGTTGCAAGTGATGATAAAGGGTATGAAAGTGATCTTATTGCCGTAAAGATCAACATGGGAGAGCAGATCCTCTCTTCTCTGCATAAAAATTCTCAGTTCAACTGGGTTTTTACTGATTCAAAAGATGCTCAAAAAGGTGTAAAATCCGGAGAATATTATGCTGCGATCGTAATCCCTGAAGACTTTAGCCAGAAAATGATGAGTGTCTTCTCTTCTGAAGCTGAGCATCCGGATCTGACTTATTATGAAAATGAAAAGAAAATGCGATTGCTCCGATCATTACCGGAAAAGGCGCAACGGCTGTCCAGAAACAGATTAATCAGACATTCATTGAGACAATTGCCCAGACCGCACTTGATGCATTTCAGACGGTAGATTCAATCGCAAAGAAGACAGGTGATGATTCTCTGATCAACAATATGAGTAGTAATTTGAATCAGATGGGATCTGATCTTGGGACTGTTGCTGCAACTGTTCAGTCCTTCTCAGACATGACAAACTCTGCAGTTACAATGCTGAACACAACAACAGAATTTCTTCAGGAAACCGGTTCCGGCACAAAAACCAGCCTGAATTCTTTGAAGAATTCTGATTCCGGCATCGATTCATTAACTGCTGCCCTATCCGGAACTACAAGCACGATTTCTGACGCATTAGCACAGAATGCAAGCTTCTACACCGCTGTCTCTGATACTATTGACAAAGCTTTAAGTTCCTACAACTCAGATGCACAGGCGGCAGCAAATGCATTGTCTTCCGTAAGTAGCCGCGTACAGAATGTCATTGACGGGTATAATCAGCTTTCTGCTACATTATCTGCTATTGCAGACGCCTCCTCAGATTATCCTGAGATTCAGAATGCGATCAATGGAATCAATCAGCAGATTCAGCTGGCAATTGAACGACAGACTGCACTCCGTGATAAAATTAACAGTGCTGCAACTTCAATTACTACAGCAACTGCAAATGCCACTACATTAAAGAGTGAACTTGATAGTCTGATCAGCGAAGCAACCTCTTCTGTCAAAGCAGTCGAGACAACTTACGAACAAAATGTAAAAGGAAATCTTGATAATCTTTCCAATTCATTGAGTTCTACAACAGGTTCTGTTTCCTCTATGCTTGGAAGCCTTGACAGTAGCATTAAAAATATTGCTAACGTTACCGGTTCTGCTTCAAGTGGACTTACAGGACTTCAGACAGCACTTACTAATTCTGCTGCTCTGTTAAAAGAATCTTCTGAAAAGCTGACGGCTGTAGCTGCAAAACTTTCCACCGATGATTCAGAAGGTATGGCTGCCGTAACAAACCTGTTATCCGAAGACTCCGAAACGATTTCATCTTTCCTCTCCTCTCCGGTCAAACTGGATGAGAAAAAGATTTATCCAATTGAAAATTACGGGTCTGCAATGGCTCCATTCTACTCCACTCTTGCGATCTGGGTAGGTGCTGTTGTTATGGCTGCCATGCTAAAAGTCACTGTAGCTGATTCTACAAAGAAGAAACTATTCCATCCGAAAGAATATCAGCTCTATATTGGACGTATCCTACTTCTGATCATCATCGGTTTCATGCAAAGTGCACTCATCTGTCTTGGAGATCTTTTCTTCCTTGGTATTCAGTGTAAGCATCCGGTAATGTTTGTACTAACCGGTATGTTCACAAGCTTTGTCTACGTGAATCTGATCTATGCACTGACTGTCTCCTTTGGAGATATCGGTAAAGCCATTGCCGTTGTCCTGATGGTAATGCAGGTCGCAGGAAGTGGTGGAACATTCCCGATCCAGTGTGCACCGAAGTTTTTTCAGGTTGTTTATCCACTTCTGCCATTCACACACAGTATGAATGCGATGCGTGAATGTATTGCAGGATTCTACGGAACAACTTATGCCACAGAGCTCGGCAAACTGGCAATCTTCCTTGCACCGGCACTGCTGCTTGGTCTTCTGCTCAGAAAACCGATCATAAAGATGAACGATGCATTTATGGAGAAGCTTGAAAGTACACATCTGATCTAATGTAATGGTCTAAAATATATAACTACAAAACCCCCCTAAAACATTACCGTGAACGGTTCTGTTTTGGGGGTTCTCTCATTATTTCATACTATTTTCTACCGTCTGCTGTACTTCCTTTGGTACTTCATCTGTAAAAATCGGAATAAAAATTTCTTCTTCGATGCCTACTCCATAAACTTCATTACCATTGAGTTTTCCATCCATATAATGATCTAAAATCAAGGAATATATTTTCCCGAAATCAAACTTGATCGATGCTGCAACCGTTCCCGGAGCAAGCTCATTTTGATTCTCCGAAAATCCAATCACCTTTACTCCCTTTTCCTTTGCAGCCTCAATGCAGCCATTTCCAACTTTATTTGCATAAATAAATAAAACATCTGCACCTTTTCCGATCATTTGGTTTGCAATCTCTTTTCCAAGTTCCTCATCTTCCCAACTATTCGCATAGGCCCTGAGTACTGTTGCATTCGGAAGCTTTCTATCCACAGCCAGCTGACGAACATCCTTTTCATACTGATCCAGCAAGGTCTCCATTGCCTCATTCGGATAACCGGCAATGATACCAAGTATTCCTGTCTTCGTCAGATTTCCACCAATGATTCCCGCCAGATGGCTTGCTTCTTCTTCTTTTGGATAAACAGAGAATGTATTTTTACCTGATGCCGATCGGCCATTTAAAATACAAAAATCAACTTTCGGATAATCTCCTGACACGGAAGAAACAACCTCCTCGAACTGTGATCCTGCAAGTATGATCAGATTATAATTATCTTCTGCATATCTGCGAATCACTGCCTCAAAGTCTTTCTCCTCGACATTGCTCTGATACTCCAGATCAATTTTCTTATCTTTGTTCTGATTTGCAAGAATCCCTTCGTAATTTCCCTTATTCCAACTTTGATCATTTATATCTCCCGGAAGAATTACAACAACTTTCGGCTGATTGGCCGGAATAATTTTTCGATAAGTAGTTCCTTCGATTACTGCAACAATGATAAGTAATACTGCAACAATGAAGCCTGTCTCAGCTTTTATTTTCTTTTTTTCCCTGGTATCTTCCATGCCTTGTTATCCTTTATTTTTGAGTTCTGTATATTTCAGATTCTCTGTCTTTCGATTATAAATCTCCTAAAAAAGGCTTTCTGTAGAGATACTTTCCATCTCCTCGATTCCCTTTAAATTCATTATTTTCAGCGATGATATTTCCTCTCTGCATTACGAGATCAATCTTTCCGTGCAGATCTGTTCCTTCATAAGAAGTATAATCAACAGCTCCGTGCATCATCTTATGAGTCAATGTCTGTTTTGCATCAGCATCAATAATCACAAGGTCTCCATCTGCTCCAGGTTCAATAATTCCCTTCTTAGGATACATTCCGTACACCTTTGCCGGATTTGTGCAGGCAACTTCTACCAGCTTGTTGATGCTGATTTTGTTTTTCATTACACCTTCTGAGAAAAGAAGAATCATTCTTTCTTCAACTCCCGGGGCGCCATTCGGACATTTTCTGAAATCATCCTTGCCGTCCTGTTTCTCTTTTGCATAATTGAATGGACAATGATCTGTCGCAACGATCTGAATCTCTCCTGCCTCTAATCCTTTCCACAGCGCATCAAGATCCTGCTGTGTACGAAGCGGTGGAGACATAATATATTTCAATCCATCCGGATCTTTATATCTGTCTTCTGTAAGTGTCAGATACTGTGTACATGTCTCAACAAAAATGTTTTTTTGTCCATTTCTTCTTGCTTCTTCAACTGCTTCAAGACTTTCCTTACAAGAAAGATGTACAATATACACCGGTGCATCACCTGCAAGCTTCGCAAGATAAAGGACTCTTCTTACAGCCTCTGCTTCTGCAAGATTCGGTCTGCTCTTTGCATGATAGATCGGTGCTGTCTTTCCGGCATCACCATATTCTTTCTTCAGATGCTCTACCACATAATGATTCTCGCAATGGAATGCTGTAATTCCATGCAGTTCTTTCATCTTCTTAAGAACTTCTAAAATACCATCATCATCAATCTTATAGCCATAAGTCATATAAACCTTTGTGCTCTGGACTCCGTCATCCATCATTGTCTCAAGCTCATTTAAAATAGACTCGTCTACATGCTGAACTACTCCATGGAATCCATAATCGATAACAGCTTTATCGTCTGCCAGTCCATGATATACATCCAGTTGATGATGTAATGGGCATCCTGCCGGTCCGAATCCCATATGGTCTACGATTGTTGTAGTTCCGCCGCATGCGGCTGCAACAGTACCTGTATAAAAATCATCTACTGCTCTCGCGATTCCGACATCAATATCCATATGTGTATGAACATCAATACCTCCCGGGAGAACATATTTTCCTTTTGCATCGATCACCTTATCTGCATCCCCAAATTTTGCTTCCAGGTTCTTTCCGATACATTCGATCACACCATCCTCAATTAGGACATCTGCTTCATAAGTGTCCTCCGGTGATACGATCATTCCATTTTTTACAAGTGTTTTCATGATACTTCAACTCCTCTCTTAGTTTCAGTTATACTTCTACCGCAGTCTATGCTTTTCCATAGCTGCGGTGATTTTTGTGCCTGATAAGTGCTGTTTCTAACCTCTTTTTGCTGCTTTAATATAGATAAAGTATGCAAGACCTGCACCGATACTTCCTACTACATATGCATTGTCAAAGATAAATTTCAGTGGTGCAATATATTTTCCGGCAAAGATAATGATCATTGCTGCCACAAAAATAATGATGATCGGTACATTAAAGCCTTTTGAATAATAATATTTTCCGCCGTCTTCCTTGTACATATCAACCATATCAACCTCTGTCTTATGCTCAAACAGATAGGATACCAGATATAATCCTGAGATAGGTCCCAGCAACGCTCCAAGCATTCCACATACATTATAAATCAAATCGTACGCACTTGCCAGTGCATTCCACGGTTGAGCAAATAAAGCAAGTACTGCTGCAATCAAAGCAGCCTTTTTGTAGCTTACTTTCTTTGCAAATAAAGTTGCGATAACATTTGTCGGTGGAACCAGATTTGCTGCAACATTTGTTGTCAGTACAGCCATAATAATGAACAATGAGAAAATAATTACAATAAGTGGATTGTCAAATTTACTTACAAGAACTGCCGGCTCCCAGATTGCTTCTTTAAATACAATTGCTGCTCCTGCTGTTCCGCAAATTCCTACAAAGGAAATGAATGCTGTCATTACAGGTGCCCCGACAAGCTGTCCTGCTGCCTGTGCCTTCTGTGTTTTACAGTTCTTTGTGAAATCTGCCATAGACAGTGCAATACCACCGTCAAATGCAATCATTGAAGACAATGCCGGGAAAAACAGTGTCCAGAAATTCTTGGACGGATCTCCCTGAAGAGATGGGTCAGAAAGAAGTTTCGACACACTCCAATCTGCACTTCTAATTCCCCAGATGATTACGATAAAGCTCAACACAATCAATACCGGTGCTGCAAACTTTTCCAGTTTCTGTAATGCACTGGATCCTGATCCTGCAATATATACGTTCATTGCCCAGAATAATAAGAATGAAATAAATAAACCTTTAAATCCAAGTCCATGCCATGCCGGAATGATTGCTCCGATAATTGCATTAAGTGCCTGACCGCCAATCCATGCCTGAACACCGAACCAGAAACACCCAAGTACTCCACGGACAATTGACGGGACTACAGTTCCTTTTGACCCAAACACCATTTTACTGAGCATCGGATAACCAAGTCCATACTTTGTACCGAAATGTCCAAGAACAACTGCAAAAATCATGACAAGTGTATGTCCTAATACAATCGTTAACAATGCCTGTGCCCATGACATACCAGATACAATCAGTCCACTTGCTACCTGGTATACTGCGATAGATACAATCATACCAATCCACAGATTTCCCATGTCCCATGCTGACCAGTTATCGCTCTTTTGAACTCAATGGTTTGTCGCATCCGCATAATTGTTTTTGAATTTATGGATTTCCTTTCACCTTCCGGTGTCAATTCTACCATATCGCCTATCTGTCTTTGAAAAGCCCCCATAATGTACCTCCATTGTTCTTCATTTTTGTTTCGATATATCATTTGCGCATTGATATCTTATACTTCAATTTTAGTACATTTTGTCGCTTTTTCAATGTGATAACCTTCTACTTTTGTTTAATATTTACGGTTTTTATGTTAGATTTTCTACATTTTCATGAGAGAATTATTATTTTTTTATCTTTTATTGTTTGTTTCTGTATTCTGTCGGCGTAAGATTATATTTTTTCTTAAACATACTGCTGAAATAACGAACATCGTTAATTCCCACTTTTTCTGATAACTTCTCCTATTCTAAGCTGCGGATTCTTAAGAAATTGACAAGCTTTCTCCAGCCGGTAATCTATAATATATTCAGTACATTCATGACCTGTATGTTTTTTAAACAACTCACTCAAATAGTTGGGCGTGATACAAAGTTGTTCTGAAATCTTTGTCAAGGTCAGCTTTTGTGAATAATTCATAGAAATGTAGTCCATCGCTTTCTGAACAAAAGATTTGTCACTTTCATTTCTTGTTTTTCTTCACTTCGAGGTTTCTGAATATTTTTCTCAATTTCTTCCAGAATTCCAATCAATTCTCTGGCATTTGTAGGCTTTGTCAGATATCTGGTCACACCAAGCTCTATTGCTCTCTGTGCAAAAGAAAAATCACTATAACCACTTAATATAATAATTTTGTATTCTCATCCTTTTCACGGATTCGATTGATCAGATCCAGACCATTAATCTCCGGCATCTTAATATCAGTAATAATCACATCCGCATAAGAAACAGACAACTGTTCCAGCGCTTCCATGGCATTTTCAAATACACCTATAATCTCAAATCCAGGTCTGGATGACAATAATTTTGATAGACCATTCCTGATCTTCGGTTCATCATCTACAATTACGATTTTCATCTTCTGTAACCTCCTTTGCCTGATCCACTTCTTCTACCGGGAGAAGAATAGTAACGGTTGTCCCTTTCTGCCATTCACTGTCAATTTTTAATCCATATGCCTCTCCAAAATGCAACTGAATTCTACGATGTACATTCCGCATTCCAATATGCTTTCCACTGATTTCATCTGACATAATACTCTCCCTAAACCTCATCAAACGATCTGGCTGCATACCGATTCCATCATCTGTTACGCGTATCTCAAGAGTTCCTTCTCTGACGATCGCTTGAATCTGGATTCTGCCCATCTCCTTCTTCTTCTCAATTCCATGCAGAATCGCATTCTCCACAATCGGCTGAAGAATCAGCTTCGGAACAAAACACAGCTTTGCTTCTTCATCTATTTCTATCTGAACTGTCAGACGGTCTTCTAATCGGTTCTTCTGAATACAAAGATAACTTTCAATATATTTTAATTCTTCCTCAAAAACTACAAGCATCTCTTCTCCATGAAGTGAATATTTTTAAAATATCTCCTAAATGATACTACAACATCACTTATCTCCCATTCTCCCTTTTCAATTAACATCCAATTCGATAGAATCTAATGTATTGTAAAGGAAATGTGGATTGATCTGAGCCTGAAGTGCTGTAAGCTCTGCATTCTTCTGTGCCAGTTTTTGTTGGTATACTTCCATAATCAATTGGCGTAATCTACTGACCATATAATTAAAAGACTGAATCAGCATTCCTATTTCATCATGTGTTTTTGATTCTACCTGTATATCAAAATCTCCTGCTTCGACCTTTTTCATAGCATTTTTCAATCTCCCGATTGGCCTTGTAAATGTATAGGACAAAATAAAAATTCCAACTCCTGCCGCCAGCATTGCCAGCAAAACAAGGCCCATAATTGCTTCTCGAAGTCTCTTTGCCTGTGGAAAGAAATCATCTGTCGAAACCACTGAATAAGTCTCCCATCCGGTCAGTCCATTATACTGCCTACAGGCAAAATAATCCTTATTATCCCAGTTGAATTCATATCTTCTAACTCCTTTTTCCATCCCTTTTGTTACGACATCTCCCCAATCATAAATATTTGTCTTATTCGAGCACAGAACATTTCCGGCGCAATCCACCAGATAAGTGTACTGATTTTGAAAGGTACTATAATTATTCAACATCAAAAGTCCAAACGTCTCCGGATTCAATTCTATCGCAAGAATTACCTTATTGATAGAACTTATAAATGTTACTACTTCTTCTGCATTTTTTCTGACAAATGCGAACTTCCTTTTTCCGTCCAGGTACCATCTCCAACAAGGTTACTTGCTGCATTCTCATATACTTCCATCCGCCTTTTATCATTCACTGCCTGACAGCCTGAATAGCTGTAATACACGGTTCCATCTTCATTCATCAGTATCAAGTCTGAGCAGCTTGATATAAGATTTAAAAGCCCTTCCATCCAATCATTTAATTCTTCTGTTTCTTCCTGCGTATGTATCTCTTTTTTTCCAAATATGCCCTCACGATTTGACTGGATTTTTACATTTTCAGCCAGACGATTGATCTGCTGAACCTGACTATTAATAGAGATATCAATTCTGTTAATTGTATCAGCCATCTCTTGTTCTTTATTGTCCGATACAAGATTTTGTGCATTTTGATAAGAAAAATATCCAATCATTGATCCCATCAAAGCACCAAGTATCAAAAAGAAGAGCATTAACTTCTTTCGTAAAGTCATTTTATTTTTCTCCCTCCATACTTTTCTCCATGTCATTCCACTTGTGTTATCATCTTTGCAACATATTCCATTTTTTCACAATCAACAAATGAATAATTCATAACATAAATATTTTCATACTTTTTCTTCTTCTCACTTGAATGATAATAGGATGACAATGCAGCCAGCTTAATTCCTTTGCTCTTCATTTTATCCAGAAATTCTTCTTCACTCAGATTTGTATCTACTTTCATTAAAAAATGTACTCCTGCATCTTCTTCCAAAATCTTGATTTTAGTTTTCAATGCTCCTTGTAAAAATGCTTCCAGGATCCTGTCTCTTTTCTGCTGATAATAGTTACGCAGTCGGTTAATATGTTTCTCAAATGATCCTGAATTCATAAACTGCGCTAACGTATATTGTTCAAAATTTGATACCGTACAGGAATAAAAAGAAAGTTCTCTGTAAAATCGTTCTGCCAATTCATCCGGTAGCACCATATAACTGATTCGCACTGTTGAACACAAAGTCTTGGAAAATGTATTCATATAAATCACTTTTCCCGATACATCAATGCTCTGAAGCGATGGAATTGGCTTACCGTTCAATCTAAGTTCACTGTCATATTCATCTTCTATAATATATCGATCCTTCTTCCTTGTCACCCAGCCTAGCAGTTCATAGCGTTTACTGATTGGCATTACGATTCCCGTTGGATAATGATGTGACGGAGAGCAATGTATCACATTGATTTCTTTTTCTTCCAGTTCTTCGGTGATGCGTTCCATGTCCTCCTGCATTTTCTGTGCCTGACGGATCATGGCATTCATATTTCCTTGTCCGCTTCCACCGTAACCTTGTGGTAATCTTGCTTTCATCTTTACGTCCTCCTACTTAAAAATAAAATTGATCTTTCATCATAGGGCCTATTATTTCTTATCCATGGGGATTCCAAGGGCATCCAGTTTTTTCTCCAGCGCGGCCATAGGATCCTGCTGATCGGAATTCTCCTCCCGCCGATAAGGGCCCAATCCATATCGACGCCCTGTCTGGTTTTGGATGGCTTGACGCAAGGCATCCCGATGCTCGGCTTCGTTAATGAGGATTTTGGCCAATGGGTTGGGAGCATCGATTCAGAATACGGTTACCGGCTTCATAAGCTGCCGAACCATCTAGAACGCCATGCAAGGGCTTGGCTGTCTGAGAAAGTTCCGACAACACCTCCGGCCAACAGGTCAAAGGAACCGGCTGAACCGCTTGCTGCGACGGCTTTTTCTTAGTCGGTACAGCAGTAGTTTCTTCCACTGGTTGA
>ENA-OQBD01001363-OQBD01001363.1-human-gut-metagenome-genome-assembly--contig:-NODE-1363-length-11370-cov-2.621275_pt1 | contig 11370 bp, 18 predicted proteins | sample MGYA00242742_ERZ504543 | MGnify/ENA primary metagenome ERZ504543 (study PRJEB26092, sample SAMD00036239) | human gut metagenome | host: Homo sapiens | study: EMG produced TPA metagenomics assembly of... | reverse complement strand
AGCCCGCCGGGGAGAAAGGAGGTCGCTCCCATGAGCAACAGTTCTCTGATCTCCTACACCAAGATCAGCCCGAATAGGACAAGCCCCCGCAAGAAGCCCATCCGCAAGATCACCATCCACCACATGGCTGGCAATCTGACCGTGGAGCAGTGCGGCGCAGTTTTCGCCCCGACCAGCCGCAGAGCGAGTTCCAACTACGGCATCGGCACCGATGGCCGCATCGGGATGTACGTCGAGGAAAAGGACCGGGCATGGACCTCCAGCAGCCCGGACAATGATAATCAGGCCGTCACCATCGAGGTGGCGAACAACGCCCTCGGCCCGAACTGGACTGTGAGCGACAAGGCGATGGCCTCGCTCATCGACCTGTGCGTGGACATCTGCAAGCGCAACGGCATCCAGCGGCTCAACTTCACCGGCGACAAGACCGGGAACCTCACGATGCACTGCTACTTCAAGTCCACGCTCTGCCCCGGCCCCTACCTCAAAGCAAGTTCCCGTACATCGCCAGCGAGGTCAACAGCGGCTGGCGCAGAGGCCGCCCCGGAGCCGTTCATCGTTCAGATCACGGCCAGCAGCCTGAACGTCCGCAAAGGACCGGGCACGAGCTACGCCGTCGCCCAGACTGTGAGCAAGGGGCAGTCATTCACCGTCGTGCAGCAGCAGGGCGGCTGGGGCAAGTTGAAGAGCGGAGCCGGATGGATCAGCCTGAAGTACACCGCCAGAAAGTGAGGGCACCATGCAAGCAGAAGAGCTGAAGTATTTGTCCCACGAAGCGGTCATCAAAAAGGTCGCACCGCTGGCCACCTTGGACAACGTCACGTCCGGCATCCCGGCAGCGATCACCCTCGCCCAGTTCATCATTGAAAGTTTCTGGGGCCGGTCTCCGTTGGCCTCGGCCTCCAACAACTGCTTCGGGATGAAGAAGAACCTCTCCGGCAACAACTGGCCCGGCTCCACATGGACCGGGAAAAGCATGACGTGGGTATCTTCAGAGGCCAGCAGCGGAGAGACCGTCCGGCAGCCCTCCGAGTTCCGGGTGTATGCCAGCGTCGAGGATTCCATCACCGACCACAGCGCATACCTCGCCGGGGCGATGAACGGCACCGACCTGCGGTACAAGGGACTGCGCTGGCAGCTGGACTGCCGCACCGCCGCTCAGATTATCAAGGACGGCGGGTACGCCACCGCCCCGGACTACGTCGAGGTTCTCTGCGCCATGATCGAGCGGTACAATCTGACCCAGTACAACGTGGCGCAGCCGCCCTTTCTGGTTCGGGTGACTGTCCCGATGGTCGCCGCCCGGAAAGGCCCCGGCAGTGAGTACCCCGCCACCGTGGTCGTCCGTGGCCCGAACGTCTTCACCATCACTGAGGTGCAGGGCAGCTACGGCAGACTCAAGAGCGGAGCAGGGTGGCTCAACCTCCACTACGCAGAGTGGCTCTGCAGCGAGTAAAACCACACGCAAAACAAAGGGCAGATGCACAATAGCACCTGCCCTTTTCTGCGCCCGCACAGAAAGCCCCTGTGTGGCGTTTTGTGTATTCAGAATAAAGTTACACCCCCGGAGAGTTTACACGCTTCTCCGGGGGTGTTTTTTCCGTTGGAAAAATCAAGGCTCAGGGGCGGCTTTGAATCCATACGAGCAAGATATTTCTCAGCCTGCGGCAGCTGGGTGAATGTGCGGCTCCTGCGCTTCTGGCGGTCACGCCCGATCACAAGCGTTTCGCCGATGCCCTGAACCACCCACGTCTCCTTCCCGTGCTTCCACGCCCGGTTGAAATAGACAGCCTCGCCCTTTGCGTTTACCATTTTCATGATTTATACCCCTTTACAAGATTTTGAAAGTCATAGGTGCGAACAGGCACCCGATCTGAAACGGCAATGTCGCCCGTCCGTGCGTGTATGCCTTGCACTGGAAGAACCCCTCGGAATGGTCGTGGCTCTCAGTCACCTCGCTGCGCTTCAGATTGACCTCGAACACCGAAACCTGAAGCACTCCCCGGATGATTAGGAACTTGCAAGCATCCAGCGGGGAGCGGCAGAGGAACACCTCCCCGAAAGGCCCGGCTTTCAGAACGCCGTCCTTTTGGATGCTTGCCGCAGCCTCCTTTGTAGTAGCATGATAGAACTTCACGACTATTGCTCCTCCTTCACAACGACAATCGACATACCAGCAACCCCGCCGTCATACAACTCCGGGAAAGTCAGCACCACACGGTAGCCTTCCCACTCGGAATCGTTCTCCGCAGCGAACTGCACCGCCCCGAAAAACAGCCCCTCCTTTTTACACGGAAACGGATGATCAATGTAAATCCAGATCGGGGTGTCGTCCTCGATCACGTTCAACAGATCCAGCAGCTTCATAATCTGGCCCTCCTTAAAAATCCGGCTTTTCATCGCCCAGCGGCTCCCACGTTCCACCCGGAACGAAGAACTCTGCGGTGTGATCTTCGAGCGCAGCCATGAGGTTCTCCCAGCTAGGCCAGCGAACCTCGTATCCGTTGACGATCATATAGGTGTAGCCCTCTTTGGTGCGGTATTTTTCCTCCAGCTCACTCTCTTTCAGGTAGAACAAAGGGAAAGATTTATTTGCGATCTTCTTCATCAAACTGTCTCCTTATGCTTTAATGATATTTCCGTTCTTCAGGACGAACCAGGGAAGATTTACAGAAGCAGTATGACATACAGAACACTGCATTGGATAAGGTCCGCAAGACGCTGGACAGCGAGCAGGCGGCAACCGATGTAGTCGGTGCGACCGAGCAGCGTATGGAGGAGCGTGAGGTGTATCAGTACCTTGCGCAGATCGGCGTTTCCCTGGCGGCAAAGCAGACCGCAGATGCCCGCAAGACCTGCGACGAAATGCTGACGAAATACAGCGAGGAGCGTTTGATGGGCAGCAGCGAGGATGGCTTTGATGAGAACATCAGTAAACTGTTTCAGTCGGTCAAAGCTGCACTGGAGCAGGCTGAGAAAGCGCAGGATGCAGAGCCAAACGACACGGAAGAATAACACGTATATAATGTAAAAGGAGATATAGACACAATGCTGGATATCAAATTTGTCCGCACCAATCCGGATGCGGTAAAGGAAAACATCAAGAAGAAGTTCCAGGACGAGAAGATCCCGATGGTTGACGAGGTCATCGAGTTTGACGCGAAGTACCGTGCAGCCAAGACCCGCTGTGACGAGCTGCGTGCACAGCGCAACAAGAAGTCCAAGGAAATCGGCGGTCTGATGGCCAAGGGTCAGAAGGAAGAGGCTGAGAAGATCAAGGCCGAGGTAAAGGCTATGGCCGACGAGATGACCAAGCTCGAGGAGGACGAAAAGACCTTCGCTGAGGAAGTCAAGAACCGTATGATGGTCATCCCGAATATCATTGACCCGTCCGTTCCGATCGGCAAGGACGACTCCGAGAACGTTGAGATTGAGAAGTTTGGCGATCCGGTCGTTCCGGATTTCGAGGTTCCGTATCACGTTGATATTATGGAGTCTTTCGACGGCATCGACCTCGATGCTGCACGCCGCACCTCCGGCAACGGCTTCTACTACCTGAAGGGTGATATCGCCCGTCTGCATTCCTCCATCTTGTCCTACGCACGCGACTTCATGATCGACCGCGGCTTCACCTACTACATTCCGCCGTTCATGATCCACGGTGATGTCGTTAAGGGCGTTATGTCCTTTAAGGAAATGGAGAACATGATGTACAAGATCGAGGGCGAGGACCTGTACCTGATCGGTACCTCCGAGCACTCCATGATCGGCAAGTTCATTGACACCATCAACGATGAGGAAACCCTTCCGCAGACCCTGACCAGCTACTCTCCGTGCTTCCGTAAGGAAGTCGGCGCACACGGCATCGAGGAGCGCGGCGTATACCGTATTCACCAGTTCGAGAAGCAGGAAATGGTTGTTGTCTGCAAGCCGGAAGAAAGCAAGATGTGGTATGACAAACTGTGGCAGAACACAGTTGACTTCTTCCGCTCGATGGACATTCCGGTTCGCACGCTCGAGTGCTGCTCCGGCGACCTGGCTGACCTGAAGGTTAAGTCCTGCGACGTAGAGGCATGGTCTCCGCGCCAGAAGAAGTACTTCGAGGTAGGCTCCTGCTCCAACCTTGGCGACGCACAGGCTCGCCGTCTGGGCATCCGTGTCCGCAGCAAGGAGAATCCGAAGGAGCTGTACTTCGCACACACGCTGAACAACACCGTTGTTGCACCTCCGCGTATGCTGATCGCATTCCTCGAGAACAACCTGCGTGAGGACGGCTCGGTTGCAATCCCGAAGCCGCTGCAGCCGTATATGGGCGGCATGACTGAGATCCGCAGAAAGTAATTTACCTTACTATAGAAAAAAGGAGAGATTCCAATGCAGGTTGGTATTAAGGGCGAGAAGAAGTTCACCGTAACCAAAGATCAGCTGGCATGCAATGTCGGCAGCGGTCTGGTATCCGTGTTTGCAACCCCGATGATGATCGCAGCCATCGAGAACACCGCTGCAGGCAGTGTAGCCGGTGAGCTGGAAGAGGGCAAGACCACGGTCGGCACGCTGGTAAACGTAAGCCACGTTGCCGCTACGCCGGAGGGCATGGAAGTCCGCATCGAGACCGAGCTGACCGAGATCGCGCCGAACGGCAAGATGCTTACCTTCAAGGTTGCCGCATACGATGAGGCAGGTCTGATCGGTGAGGGCACGCACCAGCGCGCCATCGTAGCCAAGGAGCGCTTTGAGCAAAAGGCACAGAGCAAGCTGTCCAAGTAAAAATCGGCAAAAGAAAAACGCTGTGGAGAGATTCCACAGCGTTTTTTTGCTGGTGCGGGTAACAGGACTTGAACCTGCACGTCGAGGACACCAGAACCTAAATCTGGCGCGTCTGCCAATTCCGCCATACCCGCGGGTGAGATTAGTATACCCTTTTTGCGGGTATTTGTCAATCTTGATGATGGTGCTCATCGAGAGTGGGGCGCTTGCGAAGCGAGCGGAATCTGCGCTGACGCCGCGCGGGCGCACAAGGATGGACACCGAGGTTTCCGCTCTTGTGAATCCCGTTTCCTTTATTCCTAATCTGGCGCAGACCGGAGACCGGCAACCGCTTCAAAAAGGGGAACGGCAGAGATTTTTTCTACCGTAGGGGAGCACAGTGTGCTCCCATTTCTTTATCTCTATGCAGTGCCGGATAGCGTACTGCTGCACAGGAGGTTTACTCTCCGCAGGCGCAACACAAGGTGAATTGCCCGAAGGGCAAGAGAAGGTGCCCTGGGGTACGACCTTGGCGCACCGTGTAAACCGCATGCACCATTGCTAAACAATGCGTATCGCACAAAATGATAACAAAAGAGCACCGAAACTTACGTTTCGGTGCTCTTTTCATCTTCCGACAGTTCATTTTCTGATTCTGCCTTCTCTGCGAGGTGCGGATTCCGGACTACACACCGTACACACGGTGCGGTCTTGCCGAAGGCGGTATGGCTGACCTTTTCGGTCGGCTGCATACGGCAGGCAACGGCGGTATGCAGTCCTGCGAGATCATCCTTCTGCACGAAGGCGCTGACCTCGTCGGCGTGCATAGACTCAAACGCGTACAGCAGGCACGCGGCGATGCACTCGCGGCCGACGCCGATGCCGCGCAGCTCATGCCGGACGATGCAGTTCGCGGTCAGAACGCGTTCTGCGCCGACCTGCTCGTAGGTCAGGCCGCACAGAGCCGCGGGAGCGCCGGTCGGTTTATCAAGTGCGAGCAGCCAGCCGCAGCCCTCGGCCTGATAGCGGCGCAGCGTATCCACCAGCCAGTCCAGCGTCTGCTCGTAGGAGAGCGCGCCGCCGAGCGTCTGCATGGTCTCCTCGCTGCGCAGGAGCGGCGTCAGCAGGTTGAGGTCGTCCGCACTCAGCTCGCGGTAGTCCATGCGGCTGGAGTTTAGTTCGTAAAATTGCATAGGTTCAATTTTCTCCCAACAAAACGGTGCGGCTCGAAAGCCGCACCGCAAAAGTGTCCTTAAAAGTGTCTCTATCTGTTTCGATACCAGAATACAAATTTGCGCACCAGTACGCCCAGCGTTAAGCCAACCAGCGAGGGAACAAGTCCGTAAAACAGGCTTTGCATCTCAGTCGAGCGGAACGTGGCAAGCGGCAGAACAATCGCCCACAGGCCGACGAGCACGGGCATCAGACCGTATCGCGGCAGGGCGCGGTATGCCGCCCGGAACGTACACAGCAGCGCCGAAACCGGCAGGATCAGCCAGAAGCCGAGCAGCCAGTAGGCAAATTCATTGCCATACAGCAGACCGGGGATCAGCCCGACCGCCGTCACGACGCCGTAGCAAAGGGCAAGGCTCCAATACGGGGATAAACGCCGGATACCATCAAATGTCATACGGTTCACCCTCCTTTGCAGGGACGGTCGGTGTGAAATTGTACTGCAGATACCGAAAATTCAGCGGTATATTGCTTACTTGGTGCCGAAGATACGGTCGCCGGCGTCACCCAGACCCGGAACGATGTAGCCGTGGTCGTTCAGCTTCTCGTCAATGCCGGCAACGAAGATCTCAACGTCCGGATGAGCCTTCTGAACAGCGGCAACGCCTTCCGGTGCGCCGATGAGGTTCATCAGCTTGATGTGCTTTACGCCGCGGCGCTTGAGGCCGTCGATGGCAGCGATAGCGGAACCGCCGGTAGCCAGCATCGGGTCGAGCAGCAGTACGTCGCGATCCTCGATGTCATTCGGCAGCTTGCAGTAATATTCGATCGGCTGCAGGGTTTCCGGGTTGCGGTACAGACCGATGTGGCCGACCTTGGCTGCCGGAATCATCTCCAGAATGCCCTCAACCATGCCCAGACCTGCACGCAGGATCGGCACGAGCGCGATCTTCTTGCCGGAAATAACCTGTACGCGCGCCTCAGCGACCGGAGTCTCAATGGTGATCTCCTTGAGCGGCAGATCGCGGGTAGCCTCATAGCACATCAGCATTGCAATCTCAGCAGCAGCCTCGCGGAACTCCTTAACGCCGGTGGTCTTGTCGCGCATCAGCGCCAGCTTGTGCTTGATAAGCGGGTGGTCCATTTCATGTACGGTTGCCATAATAAAAATCTCCTTTATCCTAAAACTTTTTTTGCTTCAGGCAATATCGCATAATTGAACAAGAGCGATTTGCGAGTGGGTTTTGCGCACTGACAAGGCGCGGTTTTGCAATAATACTTTGTGTATTACCGTGAAATCGGAACGAAGTCAGGATACAAAATTTCCGCAAAGCGCCGCAGCTTAATTGTGCGGTGTTGTCTGCTGTTTGGTCTGTGCCAGACGCGCCATGCGCTCGCGCTCTGCCTGCGGACGACGCAGATAGAAGGCGTCCAGCTCCTGGGGGGAGCAGGCTTTGCCCTCGCGGAACAGGGGGAGTGCGGCGGCGGCAACACCAAATCCGGTCGCAAACCGCAGCTCGGCAGGTGCGAGCCGCAGACCGGTGCAGTTCTCTTTGATAGTATTATAACACAGATCTGCGCCATCTCCAACCAGAAAATACGGCGCTTCTCCGATTTCTTCGGCAAGCTCGGTCAGCTTGATCGCACGGTCATCGCACAGACGGCGTACTCTGCCGTCCTCCACGGTGAAAAGCGCGTTGTAGACCTGACCCGCACGCGCATCCATCACGCAGCACAGATCGCCGCCGAGTGCGCGGGCGCCCCATGCCATCGCCTCGAGCGTGGAGACACCGAGGCACGGCTTGTCCGCGCCGAGCGCCAGACCCTTGACCGTGGCCACACCGATGCGCACACCGGTAAACGAGCCGGGGCCGTGCGCGACAGCGATCGCGTCCACGTCAGCGAGCGATACGCCGCAGTTTGCCAGCAGGTTTTCCACCATCGGCAGCAGCGTGCGCGAGTGCGTCAGGCCGCAGTTCTGAAAGGACTGCGCCACCAGTTTTTCCGTCCTCGGTGAGCGCGACAGACGCGCTGACCGCCGAGGATTCCAGTGCAAGAATTTTCATACAGTCACTTCTCCAATCGTAATGCGGCGGTCGTTGTCCGCATCGCCGTAGGCAATATGGACGGTTTTGTAGGCTTCCGGCAGAACGTCTGCGGCGTTTTCGCTCCATTCGATGAGCACAATGCGGCTGCCGTCGAGATATTCGTCAAAGCCGATCTCGAACAGCGCTTCGCTGTCGAGAATGCGGTACAGGTCGAAGTGCGCGACCTTGACCGTCGGCGTTTCGTATTCGTTTGCAATGGCAAAGGTCGGGCTGGTGACGCGGCCCTCGTAGCCGAGTCCGTGCAGCACGCCGCGCGTGAATGCGGTCTTGCCGGCACCGAGGTCGCCGGAGAACGCAACGACATCGCCTGCCTTGAGGCTTTTGGCGTATTCTGCGCCGAGTGCTTCGGTCTCCTCGGGTGAGTGGGTGATATATTCCATGAAAACACCTTTCTGTCAATCATAACTATACATTTATAATATACCACGGTACACTCGGAATGGCAAGTCAGCCTGCTGCAAAGTATAACTTTTTTTATGACATTTTCCGCTTGTTTGCTTGCGGGATGGCATAAGTTGTGGTAAGGTATAAAATAACATAAAACGGACAAAATTTAGGAGGAAACCCTGTGATAGAATTGCTCAAAGCATTTCTGTTCGGCATTGTAGAGGGCATCACCGAGTGGCTGCCGATCAGCAGTACCGGACACAATGATTCTGCTCAATGAGTTTGTAAAGCTGGACGTGTCGGAAGCGTTTTACAGCATGTTCGAGGTGGTTATTCAGCTCGGTGCGATACTCGCGGTCGTTGTCCTGTTCTGGGGACAAAATTTTCCCGTTTGAACGGCGAAAGGGCCGTCACGGCGGCGCATCCATCGTGCTGAATATGGATACCGTCAAGCTGTGGATCAAGATTCTGGTAGCTTGCGTTCCGGCGGCGATCGTCGGTCTCAAGTGGAACGACCTGTTTGAAGAACTGTTCTACAATTACCAGACGGTTTCCATTGCGCTGATCGTGTTCGGCGCAGCGTTTATTCTGGTCGAGAATGCGCATAAGGGCAAGCCGGCGCGCATCAACGCACTCACGGAGCTTACTTATCCGACCGTATTTATGATCGGTATGTTCCAGCTGATTGCGGCTGTGTTCCCGGGCACCTCGCGCTCCGGCGCGACCATCGTCGGCGCACTGCTGCTCGGCGTGTCGCGTACCGTGGCTGCGGAGTTTACGTTCTTTCTGGCCATTCCGGTCATGTTCGGCGCAAGCCTGCTCAAGATTCTCAAGTTCGGCTTTGCGTTTACATCCACCGAGCTGATGATCCTCGGTATCGGTACAATCACCGCGTTCGTGTCCTCGCTGCTCATCATCCGTTTCCTGATGAGCTTTGTCAAGAAGCACGATTTCAAGGTGTTCGGCTGGTATCGTATTATCCTCGGTATCGCCGTGCTGGCGTACTTTATGCTGGCGAAGTGAATAGGAAAAAGAGGTCTGCGGGGCAGACCTCTTTTTGTTTTACGTTCATGGGTAAAAATTGAGAATTGAGAATGGAAAATTAAAGATATGGCGCTGCGTGGGCGACCACTGGTCCCCCCTGCGGCAGTGTTGGTGAATGGTTAGGGATGGCACACGTTGAACCATCACATTCATCTCCATTATGGATGCTGCTCCAATCCGTGCCGAATCCTTCTCCAAACCACGCACGACAGCGCAATAGTGACATAATCCGTGATGGACTGTCCGAGAACTGCACCATTCAGACCGAAAACCGCATTCAGCAGATACAGCAGGGGAATGAGCAGCAGACCCTGCCGCAGCACGGACAGCGCGGTAGCCGGAAGGGCGCGTCCGACCGACTGCATACAGTTCATATTGACGAACAAAAAACCGATGAACGGGCCGGACAGCATGTAGGCGATCAGCATCTGCACGCCGTATGTAATAACGCCGCTGTCGTCTACGAACAGGCCGATGATCGGCTTGCGCAGGAAGAAATAGAGCGCGGTTGCCGCCAATCCGACAACAAAGCAGCACAGCTTGGTAAAACGCTCGGTATCGGCAAAACGCTTGATATCACCCGCACCGTAGCTGTAACCGAAAATCGGCTGTACACCGTTTGCAAGGCCCATTTGCAGGAAGGTGATGAACATATTCGCTTTGAACACGATGCCGATCGCCGCAACGGGCGCGTTGCCGTAGGCGACCAGAATCAGGTTGAGCACAATGGTTGAAACACACATCAGCGCGGAGAAAATGGCGGTTGGAAAGCCGGCAGAGCACACGCGCACGGCAATGTGCGTGCCGCAGAGCGCGTCCTTCGGCGCAAGCGAAAACCGCCGCGACTTTTTGAGAAAATACCACAGGTAGTACAGCGCCGCAAGCATATTGCCGATGGTGGTTGCAATGGCTGCGCCTGCCGCGCCCTGTCCCAGACCGGAGACGAAAACCGGGTCGAGTACGATGTTCGCAATCGTGCCGATCATGCTGCCAATCATGGCCTCCTTGCTCGCGCCTTCCGCACGCACAACGAAGCTGGCTGCCGCCGACCAGATGACGAACGGTGCGCCGAACGCGATGTAAACCGTGTAGCCGCGGGCAAACGCAAATGTGCTTGCGTCCGCGCCGAACAGGTGCAGGATGGGCGCGGTGAAGCACAGCAGTACGGCGGCAAACGCTGCGCCGACGACCAAGCTCGCCCATGAGATGAACGAGGAGATTTTCTTCACGCTTTGGTGGTTGTTCTCGCCGAGCGCGACCGAGATTATCGCACTGCCGCCCATGCCGAACATGTTGGCGAACGCCATCAGCAGGATGAAGATCGGGTTGGTCAGACTGACGGCGGCTACCTGCAGGGCATCGCCGGTCTGTCCGACGAAAAAGGTGTCCGCCATGTTGTACACCACGGTGACAAGGCTGCTGATGACGCTCGGAATCGCCATTGCGGCTACTGCACGAGGTATCGGCGCTTTGCCGAGGAGAGTATCATTATCCAAATTGTTCACGTTCCTTACTTTGGAAATTTAACGATTGTTCCCATCGAAGCGGCAGGACAGCCCGCCCTGCGGGAATGGTTAATCGTTTTTTTCAAAATTTGAAAGCATTTTCAGCCCGATCCGCATAAATGTGTCCCGCTCCTCGGGCGAGATGCCACGGAGCAGCATGGCTTCGGTCTCCGTAATCTCCTGCAGGCAGGCGGGACGGAAGGCTTCGGCTTTTTCAGTGCAGACAATGCACTTGCGCCGTGCGTCCGCAGGATCGGGTTCGCGGCGGATGAGATCGGCAGACGTGTCGCTGGCGCATTTCTTCAATGGCATCGGCCTGCCGATGATCCAGGGCTACGGTATGACGGAAACCGCGGCGCCGTTTGCCGCGACCCGCGTCACGGACAATGTGATCGGTACCGTCGGCC
>ENA-OQBD01001361-OQBD01001361.1-human-gut-metagenome-genome-assembly--contig:-NODE-1361-length-11375-cov-2.644648_pt1 | contig 11375 bp, 15 predicted proteins | sample MGYA00242742_ERZ504543 | MGnify/ENA primary metagenome ERZ504543 (study PRJEB26092, sample SAMD00036239) | human gut metagenome | host: Homo sapiens | study: EMG produced TPA metagenomics assembly of... | reverse complement strand
CATGCGATAAACTTAGTGTTTTCAAGGGCTTGAGAGATATTTGATAACAAAATATAATAGTTATTAAATCCCTTGGAATAGATAAAATCTCAATTCCAGTTTGCCAGATTCATATCTAACAGGTAGAACAGATTTTTTTATAGATAAGATGATGCTGGGGCAAATAAAGTTTTTTATCGTTCTATCATTGATAGTACCTTGAAAAATTGCACAAAGATCGGACTTTTTTGTGACTTTGGGAGAAAATTAGAAAATCTTAGTATGCCTGTTAATTTAAAAAATTCTGAATAATAACTTTCTCTGCTTCTTCCTCTGTAAGTCCAAGTGTACGAAGTTTCAGAAGCTGTTCATCTATAATGGCTTACCGCCAATGTTTGTTAGTGATTTCCCGCACAGCCATGCTTATCCTCGCCACAATGATGCTCTCCGCATGAATGACCATCCTCATGATCGTGGTGTGTACAGTGAACATCCGGATTGTATGTCAGATTGCCTTCAAGATATGCTTTTACAGCTTCGTCTGCATCACCTGATACTCCACCGAACAGTTTTATTCCCGCAGCAGCAAGTGCAGCCTGTGCTCCTCCACCGATGCCACCACAGATCAGAACATCTATATCTGTTGAATTAAGAAATCCTGCAAGTGCACCATGTCCCTGTCCGTTTGTGTCCACAACCTGTGTGTTAACAATTTTGTTGTCCTCAAGATCGTACACTTTAAACTGCTCTGTGTGTCCGAAATGCTGAAAAATCTGTCCGTTTTCGTATGTCACTGCTATTCTCATTTTATCCTGTCTCCTTTATGATTTCTGTCTTACTGCTTGTTATTATAGTTACATATCACAATCCTATCTGTGATAGTCACATTTCTGGCACTGTTTCATCTCATTTTCCACATCTTCCTTATAGAAAATATCTGACCACCGGCAGATACTCTGCAATATCGGAACAACCGAATTTCCTTTTCCTGTAAGTGAATACTCAACTCTCGGCGGTATCTCATCATATGATTTCCGGTCAACAATACCATCGGCTATGAGATCTTTTAACGTTGCTGCTAAAACTGCGTCTGTGATGTTATACATTTCTTTCCGTATCTCGCTGTAACGCAGTTTTTTGCTGGCGGAAAGCACGCATATAATACGCGATTTCCATTTGCCACCAAAGACCGTATTCAAGCGGGCAACGGATATCAGCCTCTAATTTTTTTCTGTATTCTGCCATAAAAACACCATTTTTCACACTAATCACCTTCAGGTTTTTGGTAACTGCTCAAAATCTCTGAGCCAATTACATATATTATAAACCTGAAAGTAATCTTTTTTGAAGTAACTATGAAATTTATTAGCAGGTTTTTAAATTTCTTTTTTTATTATCTGCTCCCGTTGTTGTTAAATGAAAACCAACCCATTGCGCATTTCCCCTGCCTGTGATACCATAATGAGCAAATTTGCCATCAGTTTTTTTAACCAGCACAAAAGACTTTTGCAGGAAGGAATCCCCTATGAAAAAGCACAAAAGCATTACCATCCTTCTGATGTGTATGTTACTCCTCGTGTCTGTCTGCGCAGGCATTTTATTTGGAAGCGTGAATATTGCATTCAAAGATATCTTAAATTGTCTGACCGGGACAGACCGCAGTTCTACTTCTTATATTTTTAATCACTACCGTGCGCATTCCGCGCGTGCTCGGCGGACCTTTTTGCCGGGATCGGGCTGTCCTGTTCGGGTGTGATCTTACAGGGCGTAATGAACAATTCGCTGGCAAGCCCAAGCACGATCGGTGTCAATTCCGGCTCCGGTTTTGCGGTCATGCTCGCCATGATCTTTTTCCCGGCAAACTCATTTACACTTCCGGTCTTTGCGTTTTGCGGCGCCCTGATCACCACACTGCTGATCTTTTTTCTGGCTGCGCTCTCAGACAGTTCAAGGACTACGATCATTCTTGCCGGAATTACAGTCTCAAGTTTTTTAAGTGCAGGCATCAATACGATCAAACTTTTAAATACGGATATCACGGTGAATCTGACGTCTTTTCTGATCGGTTCCCTCTCCGGGCTTACCCTAAGCAGGCTGATCCTGCCGTGCCTCTGTATTGCTATTGCATTCTTTGTTTCCTTGTTTCTCGCACAGCCGTTAAATATGCTCGGGCTTGGGGATGACATCGCGCGCTCCCTCGGACTGCGCGTTTCACTCACCCGCTTTTTGCTTCTGTCCCTCGCAAGCATCCTTGCCGGATGTGTCGTCAGTTTCGCCGGTCTGCTCGGCTTTATCGGACTGATCATCCCGCATATCTGCAGGCGGCTTTTTGGCAATGATGCACGTTTTCTTTTGCCGTGCTCCGCACTTTTGGGCGGCAGTTTTGTACTGTTATGTGACCTGCTCGGACGAATACTCTTCTCTCCGTTTGAGCTGCCCGCCGGGATTATCATGTCGTTCGTCGGCGGACCGTTTTTCCTGTATCTGTTACTGAAAAAGAAAGGAGGGCGCAGAGTCCATGCTTGAATTTCGCAATGTTTCCGTTTCCTGTCAGCACACGCCGATCTTAAACGACATCTCATTAACTTTCCGTGACGGGGAGATCACCACGATCCTTGGCCCGAACGGCTGCGGCAAGACTACCCTGGTCCAGTGCTTAAACGGTGCTTCCACGGTGACCGCCGGACAGATATTCTTAAACGGACAGGATTTTCTTAAAATTTCCCCGAAAGAACGTGCCCGGGAAATTTCCCTGCTCCCACAGGTCCGCACGATCATTCCTGCTATTCCGGTTAAAATGCTTGTGGAACACGGGCGCTTTCCTTACCTTGGATTTCCCGCCGGAAATCAAAGGAGGACACTGAAATTGTAAACCGTGCCATGGAATTTACCCACATCAGCCAGTATGCCGACCAGTATGTCGACACGCTCTCCGGCGGTATCAGACAGCGCGTGTTTTTTGCCATGGTGTTAGCGCAGGATTGTGATTACATCGTGTTGGACGAGCCGACCACCTATCTCGACCTGACCGGGCAGCGCGAATTTTACGCCATGATAAAGGAATTAAAAAAACAGGGAAAAACGATTATTCTGATCTTACATGATCTGAGTCAGGCGGTGCGCATCTCAGATACGCTGGTTGTCATGAACCGCGCCGGTTCCAGATCTCTTGATGAAGCAGCGCATGCCGGTACAGACTCTGATGTTAAAGCAACTGATTTTCCCAGCAGCATCGCCATGGTTGGCACGCCCCAGGAGTGTCTGCAGTCACATGTGATCGAGGATGTGTTTCAGACAAGCTGGAAAAGGTTTACGGATGAAGATGGGGAGTATTACTTTTTGAGTAATACTCTTTTTTGTATGAATTTTTCTTGACATATTGATTAAAATGATGTATTTTTATTTTTCATTTGATTGTGCACAATTTAATTGTTTTAAATCTTTTATTTTGAAAGGAAACTTTTACTATGAATTTTTATGATTATGAAGCAGAGGATGCAGGATTTGAGATTCTTGATTTCCCATGTAATCAGTTTGGGAACCAGGCACCGGGAACAACCGAGGAGATTGCATCTTTCTGCGACGCAAAATTTGGAATTACCTTTAAACTTTTTTCCAAAATTGAGGTAATGGAGAAAATACGCATCCGCTGTACAAATATCTGAAAGAACAAAAAGGTTTCGGAGGATTTGATCCAAACCACCCTCTCACCCCGCTGCTCGAAAGCGGATTATACCGCACCCAGCCGGATTTCCGTAACACCCCTGATATCAAGTGGAACTTTACGAAGTTTCTGATCGACCGGGATGGAAATGTGGTAGAACGGTTTGAGCCTACCACCTTTTAGCATTTCTATCCATGTATCATCTGAAATCAATTCTGCTTTATAGGATGTTTTTGAGCACTTCACGCAGCGAACCCGCAATAAAACCCGTCATTGCATAATATTCTACCAGTATATCCTCATAACTTTCCATGCCAGATCAAATGTGATGCTAAATTTTGCACTGGTTCCACTCAATACAAAAGAATCCGAAAGATCCCGCTGTTTTGCTTCTGCAAGTGCATCAAAATCCTTCACACCGGACACGGCAACATCAATGTCACTTCTCTCCCGTGCTGTTCCTTTCGCTCTGGAGCCAAATAAGATCACCTCCACCGCCGAAAAATGATCTGCAAAGTTCTGCAACCGCCTGTATTACTTCTTCTGCCCTCACAAATACTACCTGCCTTTTTCACATATTGAAATCATTTTAGCAGACGTTGCCGGCAATAGCAGCGATTGCCTTTGACGTGTATTTATGTTTTAATATGAACACTTAAAGATTTTTTCGCCAGCAGAACGGAGCGTACAGGTCTTTATTGACAGTTATTTTCTGAATGAAACAGGTCTGATCAGTGTGCATCCAAATGAAAATACGGCTACCGTATTGTTAAAAACAAAAGATTTGTTACAGATCATAAAAGAACACGGAAACGCCGTTGATGTTGTTTCCATCTAATCAGATAATATACAAAAAGGAAGCACACTCTGCTTTAAACGTGATCCATTCACTGCAGCATGCTTCCTCTTTTTTTTAATTACAACTCCATCTCTGCCGTCTCCCCGATCACAATGACCGCCGGGGACTGCATTCCGGATTCTTTTACTTTTTCTGCAATATCAAAAAGTGTTCCTCGCACACTTACCGTTTTTCCATCAAAATTTCCCTGCACCACTGCTGCCGGTGTTTCCGGAGATTTTCCATACTCCATCAGCCGTCCGGCCAGTTTTGAAAGCTGGTGCATTCCCATCAGAAATACAAGCGTGCCCTCCACTGCCACAAGTTCTTTTAGTCCTTCCGGCAGACTGTCCGCAGTGCCTTTCGTATGTGCCGTCACCACATGAAAACTGCGGCTTTTTCCACGGTGTGTTACCGGGATTCCTGCTGCCGCCGGAACCGCAATGGCAGATGTGATTCCCGGCACTTCTGTCACCGGGATTCCTTTCGCCTTTAACGCTTCCATTTCCTCACTGCCTCTGCCGAAAACAAACGGATCTCCGCCTTTTAAGCGCACCACGCGTTTGCCTTTCCTCGCATGTTCGATCAGAATCGCATTGATTTCTTCCTGTTCCCTGCTATGTACACCGATCCGTTTCCCGACATAAATTTTTTCACAGCTCTCCGAAGCGTGATCTAACAGACGCGCATCGATCAGATCGTCATAGACAAGCACCTCGGCTCTCCGTATTGCATTTAAACCGCGCAGTGTGATCAGGTCATATGCACCGCAGCCCGCACCGACGAGCGTTACCATGCCTGTACTGACGATTTTCCCTAATCCAGTCTGTTCCGCACTCTGGCAATAATCTCTGATCCGCTGCCTCGTCTCTTCCTCATCCGGCACGCGGTTTTCATCCATGCAAAGCTGTGCTGTCTCTTTCAAAAATCTGGCTCTGATCCTGTCATCTGCAATCATTTTTTTTGCAGGTTCCCGGATTGATTCTAAATAATCAAGGATCTCTTCCATCTGATTTGGAAGTTCCCTCGCCATGCGGCTTCTTAATTCTGCCGCGATCTGCGGACTGGCTCCTGCGGTGGAGATTCCCGCGGTCAGTTTTCCTTCTTTCACAAGAGACGGAAATAGAAAACCGCAGTAATCTTTGTCATCCACCACATTGACTAAAATTCCTTTTTCCTGACACAGTGCGCTGATCCTGTGGTTTAATTCCCTATCATCGGTTGCCGCAATGACAAATGCACAGCCCTCGATATCCTCCGGCACAAAGGGACGCTCCTCGCACATAAATGCCGAATCCTGTTTTAATTTGTCCATAATATCCGGTGCTATTATGGTAATCTTTGCACCGAACGGCTTCACCTTTTCTGCCTTGTGTGCTGCAATCCTGCCGCCACCCACGATCAGGCCTTTTTTATTTTCTATATCAATAAAAAACGGAAAATATGCCATTTTCAAACCAAACCTTTCTCACTCCGCCTCCGGGTACAGAATATCTGCCAGCTGCTTATAAGCCTCTCCCCATTTTGCATTCGGTTTTAAGTTGAATAAGCGCTTATCAAGGATATAATAATGATCATTTTTCACAGCGGTCAGGGATGCCCATGCCGGGTTTGAGGTCAGAAGATCTTCGACATTTTTCATGGCGGCATCGCTGTCATTTCCCTGAATCGTCACAAAAATATACTGTGGATCAGCCGCAATAATCGCCTCCATGCTGAGGTCATCTAACAGGCTCTCGTCGCTGTCTGCGATATTCACACATCCAAGGTCTGCCAACATTTCCCCACAGACATTTCCGTCACTGCCCTTGGCCTTTACATTGCTTGATGCTGCCCGAAGGAATAATACAGTCGGATTACTGCAGTCCGCTCTCTGCTTCATTGCCTCTACTTCTTTCTGCACATCAAGACCATTTTTCTGATAGAGATCATCTCTGCCGGTGATCTGTGTACAGATGGAAAGCATATTTAAATAATCATCAAAATTTGCAACGTCAAAATAGGCAACGGTAATTCCTGCCTGTGTCAGTGTTTCCTCCATTGCAACGTCTGCATCCGTATTTGCACTCGCGATCACAAAATCAGGCTCCGCTGCAATGAGCTGCTCGACATCCGGCTCCAAAATGCTGCCAAGATTTACCACACTCTCATCAAGGTCTAAACCAAGGCTCTCCCAGGAATCATTTGCTGCTGCAACAACATTTCCGCCTGCTAACATCCATACATCCGTAAAACTTCCGATCAGCGTTGCCACACGATCAGCAGATTTCACTGTCACCTCACGTCCGAGATCATCGGTAAAAGTATAACCCTGTGTCTGTGTTTCGGTATTTGTTTCCAATGTCTCAGTCCCGGCTTCTGATGATCCAGCGTCTACTTCCAGTGTCTCAGACAGTTCCATATCTGCTTTACTGTCCGTTTTCTGCTCAGCCACAGCCGGCACATTCCCTGCTGTTTCAGCTGCTGAAGTCTCCTTTGCTCCCCCGCAGCCTGCAGAAAGAAGCAGCGCTGCAAGCACGCCTGTCAGTGCCAGTTTCTGATAAATTATTTTCATGTTTTTCATCCTCCGTAAGTTGTTTCTACATTTTTGACATTATATTTTTTGTTGCTTTTTTTGTCAACTATACAGGTCTCGCAGAGGGATTAAAATTTCAAGGCATAAATTTGACTTTTTCGTCATTAATTGCTATAGTGGGAAACGTTCCATACAAATGCTAGGGGTGCTGTTTATACCATATGGTATTGACAACGTGCTGAGAGATGATTTCATCGACCCTTATTACTTGACCCGGATAATACCGGCGTAAGGAAGCGTTTTCTTTTACTTTATTCTGGCAAGAAACAATCCCCCGTGTTTGTAGACAATAAAATGTACGCTCCGCGAACATTCTATTATCATGAATTAGGATTCTGGTGTCAAAAGGTGGCTCACAACTTAGCGATTGTCAAATTGCACAAAGTTGGGACTCGTTTTGTGACTTTGGGAGAAAATTAGAAAATCTTAGTATGCCTGTTAATGCATAGTGTTTTGCTGCCATGGATGGCAGCAAAAGTCTTAACGTCCCATGGACGGGACGTTTAAGACGTACACGTCACTCCTGGAAAATCTAAATCAGGCATACTTAGTTTTCTTATTTTCGGACAGCGGAACAAAATAGATCCGACTTTGTGCAACTTGACAGTCAAAAATTGAAAACCACCTTTTGATACCAGAATCAAATCAGGAAAACAAGGAGGAAAATCCTCTGCTCCTGCAAAGGCAGTCGCATTTTCCTTCGGAAAACAAGGAGGATTTATGAATAACTTTTTTGCTACACCGGAAGGAGCCTGGGGAGACGGCTCCGTACATCTTACGATCACCGGAATCGTGATCGTTGTCGTTATCATCGCATTACTGCTCATCGTTGCAGCGTTTGTGCGTCAGAAAAATGCAAGCCGCAAAGCAGCTCTGACTACCAAACAGCTTGTTTACTCTGCGGTTGCCATTGCACTTGCCGTGGTATGTTCCATGATCAAATTGTTTGAAATGCCAATGGGTGGCTCCGTCACATTACTTTCCATGCTTTTTATCGTTCTGATCGCATACTGGTATGGCCCTTATGTCGGCATCATGACAGCTGTTGCATATGGTCTGGTTCAGTTTGTAACAGAACCGATTTTCTACACGATCCCACAGATGCTGCTTGACTATCCGCTCGCATTCGGTGCGCTTGGTCTTGCCGGATTTTTCAATAAGAAAAAATGGGGACTTCAGATTGGATATGTAGTCGGCGTTTTCGGACGTTTCATCTTTTCCACGATCTCTGGCATTGTATTTTTCGCATCCTATGCACCGGAAGGCATGAACCCGATCCTTTATTCTTTAGGATATCAGGCCTCCTATCTGGTACCGGAAGCAGTCATTACACTGATCATTATCAGCATACCGCCGGTTGCCAAAGCACTGGCACGCGTAAAACAGAATGCAGTAGAAGCATAAAATCAAAAAAAACAGCCATACCGTTTTTATTTCAAAGCGGTACGACTGTTTTTTTAGTTCTTTTATGTATTAATCCAACAGCATCTGTACGCATCCATACATTCCGGCATCATTTCCAAGTCCTGCAGACACAAACTTTGTGTTGCGGCAGGCATGGAAGGATGTCTCCACAAAATGCTTCTGGATGCTCTCGATCAGGATACTTCCTGCTTTGGAAACGCCGCCACCGATGACAACAACTTCCGGATCAACCACACATGCAATATTAGATAAGGTAGATCCTAAGATTCCGCAGACTTCATCCACTAAACCAAGTGCCACTGCATCTCCGCTCTTTGCCTCATCAAACACATCTTTTGCAGTCAGTTCCGGGAAGTTTCTAAGGCTTGTCTCATCGTTGGTCTTAGCAAGTTTTCTCTTTGCCACACGAACGATACCGGTTGCGGAAGTGTACTGCTCTAAGCATCCGTACTGTCCACAGTTACATGCCTCGATCTCATCATGATTTACGGTAATATGTCCGATCTCACCGCCTGCTCCGTTAAATCCTGCAACGACCTTTCCATCTACGATGATACCGCCGCCGACTATGTCATAGTAAACGTGCAAAGCGCCCGTACGAGATTTCCCGGGTGCATATGCGAATTTATACAATTGAAGAATTATGTTATTATCTGTGTAATAATTTGTATTTAATTGATTATACAATTATGAACCGGAGACTGTGTGACTGGTTGGAAGACGAACTTGGTCTTGCAAAAATGGCAGAGGATCTGCGCCGTGATCTGGATCAGAATGCGACATTAGAAGAGTTCGTACTTACAATATTGAAAGGATCTGTGATTTATGCACCATCAGAGATCGTGAAGATTCAGAATCTTTTGGAACAGCTGAGAAACCAAAGAGATGTAGAACGTGCGAAGTATAAGGCGGACAGTTTAATGAAATCAGGAGAATATGAGTCTGCGATTTTGGTATATCAATCCATTTTAAGTCAGGACTGGGATGAGTCCGTGAATAAAAAATTCTATGGAAAAATATACGGCTGTCTCGGTAGCGCTTATGGATACCTGTTTCTTTATAAAGAAGCAGCGCTGATGTTTAAGGAGGCTTATAGCATCTGTGAGAAAGAAGATATGCTGAAAGCATATATTTATTGCTGCTATCGGGGACTTTCGGAAAAAGATTATGTAAAAATGTTATCCGGGAAATTCGATGTTTCTTTCAATGTCTGCAAAGATTAAAGCAGAGATGGAGGAAGCAAAGAAGGAAAATGATCTGGATTTTTCTGATGAGAAGCTGATTACGTGGAAAAGCGAGAACCGCAGGATTGACAAGAAGTCCTGAATATGTTACTATAACAAAGCGATTTAGCGTGGTAAAGTAATCAATTGGTAAATTGATAAAAGATTATACCGCATCGCAAAGCAATAGGAGATTCGAAAGAAAAAGGTATTTCTCGAGGTTAAATTCGAATCGGGATTTGCGAAAAAAGCTTTGAGTTCAGGAGGATAATAAAAAGATGAAAAAGAGAGCTGCACTTTTAGTTGCACTTTCACTGGCAGTTGTTACGGTTCTTGCCGGCTGTGGTGGAAAGGACAGTAGTAAATCGGCAGATTCAAAAGATTCTGCAACTACATTTGAAGAAAAAAAACGAAGGAGATACATTTACGGTAGGATTCGATCAGGATTTTCCACCGATGGGTTTTGTAGGAGACGACGGTGAGTATACAGGATTTGATTTAGAACTGGCCAAGGAAGTATGTGACCGCAATGGCTGGGAATTCCATCCGGAACCGATTGCCTGGGATTCTAAAGATGCACTTTTGAAATCCGGAGAGATTGACTGTATCTGGAACGGATTTACCATGAATGGAAGAGAAGATGAATATACATGGTCAGAGCCTTATCTTGATAATCAGCAGGTATTTGTCGTAAGAGCAGATTCTGGAATCAATTCCGAAAAGGATCTTGCAGGAAAGACTGTTGATGTACAGACAGATTCTTCCGCAGAGGCAGCATTAAAAGATAATACAGAACTTAGCTCTACATTTTCAACAGAGATCATTCCGGATTACAATACAGGATTTATGAATCTGGAATCAGGAGCTGTTGATGCTGTCGCAATGGATATTGTAGTAGCAAAGTATCAGATTGAATCACGTTCTGCAGAATTTAAGATTCTCGATTATGAAATTGCTTCTGAGCAGTACGGAGTTGGATTTGCAAAAGGAAATGATGCTGTAAAAGATCAGGTTCAGAAGACGCTGGAAGAGATGGCGGCAGACGGAACACTTGCAAAGATTTCTACAAAATGGTTTGGTGAAGATATCACAACAATTGGAAAATAAATAAACAGACTAACTGGAAAGACCGGGTCGTCCTGAAAACGGGTGGCCCGTTTTTCTTGAAAAGCGATGACAATGATTCGCGAGGAGGAATTTTGGTATGGCAACATCAGTCATGTTACAAAAATTAGGAGAAGGAATGGTTACGTCACTGTGGATATTTGCAGTGACATTGATATTTTCTCTGCCGTTAGGACTTTTGATCTCTTTTGGCAGAATGTCAAAGAATAAGATTATCAGTACAATTTTTAAACTTTATATATCAGTGATGAGAGGAACTCCGCTGATGCTTCAGCTTATGGTGATCTATTTTGGACCGTTTTATATTTTGGGTGTACAGATTTCCCAGTCCTGGAAAAATATGGCTGTGGCAATTGGATTTGTACTGAACTATGCAGCATATTTTGCAGAAATTTATCGCGGGGGAATTGAGTCTATGCCGCAAGGACAGTATGAAGCTGCCAAGATACTTGGATACACAAAGGCTCAGACGTCATAAGAATTATTCTTCCGCAGGTCATCAAACGAATCCTTCCGGCAATTTACAAATGAGACCATTACACTTGT
>ENA-OQBD01001359-OQBD01001359.1-human-gut-metagenome-genome-assembly--contig:-NODE-1359-length-11393-cov-11.052903_pt1 | contig 11393 bp, 10 predicted proteins | sample MGYA00242742_ERZ504543 | MGnify/ENA primary metagenome ERZ504543 (study PRJEB26092, sample SAMD00036239) | human gut metagenome | host: Homo sapiens | study: EMG produced TPA metagenomics assembly of... | reverse complement strand
AAGGGGAGCCGCATTGTGTATAATCAGCCTCCCTTGTGTAAAGGGAGGTGGATTTGCCGTAGGCAAATTCGGAGGGATTGTTCGGCGGGAGCAAGCCCCCGCCCTACGAGTATTGGAAAACCAAAATAAACTTATTTCTTGGTGGTCACGCTTTTGGCCTTACTCCACCCGGAATAGAGTTTTACATTTTTGCCGTTCACCTTGACGGTTTTATAGGTGCGCACACGCACATAATACTTCTTCTTAGCGGACAGCTTACCGACACTCTTAGAAGTCGTCTTATTCTTGCTGATCGTCACCGTCTTGGCACTCTTAAACTTGCTGCTGGTGCTGTACTGCACCTGATACCCGGAGGTTTGGGTCGTCTGTTTTTTCCAGGTGACCTTAAAGCCTTTCTTGGCGGCGGTGACCTTGGATACGCTGGTGCCCTTGGGGTTAATATTATAGGTCAGGCTCTTTGTACCGCTGTAATTGCCCTTTAGGGTCACTTTTACGGTATATTTGCCCACATTCTTCATGCCCTTGGGATAGCTGATTTTGTAATTCGTACCGTTCTTCAGGGCCTTACCCTTGCTGTCTTTCACGGTCACCGTGGGCTGCTTTACTTTGCTATCATAGGTATAATTAACAGCACTCAGGGTGGCTGTTTTCGCCTTTGCGATCACCCGGGTGTTGCGCACGGCGCCGCATTGATCGCATACTTCATAACTGCGGCCATCGGCACTCCAAGTGGCCGGTTGCACCTTGGTGCGGTACACATGCACTTCCGGCGCCGGTTCCTGCGCCTGCCATACTGCATACAGCGTGGTGTTCTGCTGCAAAGTATAAGCGTCACCGGCACGGTATGCAGGGGTGCCGCCCTTCCGATCGGCCCAACCCAGGAACACATAGCCGCTCTTGCGAGGCACAACGGTGCTCAACTTCACCTGTGTGCCACCGGCAGCCGTTTGGCTGGCCGGTACCGGAACGCCCTGGTCAGTGCTGTAATGCAGCGTATAGTTCTCCGCAGCCTTTTGCCACACGGCGTACAAGGTCGCGCTCTCGTCCGCTGTGTATCGGTCGCCCGGTTGGTAATTCACCGTACCGTTGGCCGTGGTGGACCAACCGGCAAATACATACCCGCTGCGCCGGGGTTCTCGGGTGGTCAGCGTCAGATCATCCCCCAGCACCTTGCGCTCTGCGGCCGGCGCGTCCGTGCCGCCATTGGCGTCATAAGTGACCGGGAACATCAGCCGCACATGGGTCAGCGGATCCATTGCGGTTTCGTCCACCTGTAACTTGGGCCACAAATTCTCATAACTGCCGTCTACCAACAGGCCGGTCAACCGACGGCACTTATTAAAGGCCTTGGCACCGATGGTCAGTTGTGGTCCCCGATCGGAAATGCGCACCTCTTTTAACCGTGCGCAGTTGTCAAAAGCCCCGTCACCAATGGAAGTCACATTGGGCAGGGATATGGTTTCCAGATTGGTACAGTTGTAAAAAGCCTCTCTACCAATATAAGTCACATTGGGCAGAGATATGGTTTCTAGATTGGTACATCTCTGAAAGCCCGCGTTACCAATTTTAGTCGCATTAGGCAGAGATATGGTTTCCAGATTGGTACAGCCGTCAAAGGCTAAGTAATCAATTTCAGTCACATTGGGCAGGAATACGGTTTCCAGATTGGTACAATCGGCAAACGCCCGCGCCTCTAACCGCGTCACCTGCGGCAGATCCATATTCTTAAGTGGGTTTTTCGGTGGCACATACACAACGGATTGCAAGTCCTTTGTCAGCACTATTCCGTCTTGCACAGCGTACTTGGCATTATCCGGCGCAATGCGGATCGTCTCCAAACTCGGCACATTTTTCAAAGTTTGGAAACATGACGCCTCTCCACTATAATTGGAAATATCCAGTTCTTGCAGGGCCGGGCAATTTACGAACGCACCGCCAAAGGACTGCAAATTGGGTGCAACCACCTGCTGCAATGCTGTGCAGCCGTTAAAGGTGCCAGACTTTAATTCTATAATACTGCTTACATCCACCTTTTCCAGCGCGGAACAGCCATAAAAAGTACCTTCAGTTTCGACATTACCAATATAGATTTCCTGCACAAGCGGCAGCTTTGCTTCTTTCAGCGCAAGACAGCCTCGGAATGCCCCGGAGTCTACTTCAACAACCTGCGGCAAGTCAATAACCGTTAAGCTCTTGCAATTTTCAAAAGCGTCTCCACCTACAGTTGTCAGTTTTGGAAAGTTTACCCTTTCTAAAGAACTACACGATTTAAAACTACCGTAACAATCTGTGTAACTATTCATGTAACTAAGCGTTTTTTCTAAATTCGGCATATTAACACTTTGCAGTGCAGTACAACTGTAAAAAGCGCCCGGAGACAGAACCGTGATCTTCGGAAAGTCCACCTGTTGCAAGGCTATACAATCCCCGAAAGCAAATTTACCCATACTCGTCACATTCGGCGCATTCACTTTTTCTAATTTTTCGCATTTATAAAATGCGTAATGACCGATGGTTGTTACACCGGGGAGATCCGCTTCGATCAAATCACTTTTGCTTTTAAAAGTATTATCTGCTATTCTTGTAATCTGCTCTCCAGCCTCCACTCGCACAATGCCACTCGGCCAATCCCCAGATGCATTCACCTCTCCGCTACCCTCGATCTTTAACACGCCGGTGGCAGAGTCAAAAGTCCAGGTAGCGCCGGAACCGCAAGTGCCACCGGTGGTTGTGGCGGCATACGCCGTACCTGGCAATGCAAAGGCCGCCAATAACAAACTGACGGACAAGAAAAGACTCAATACCCTCTTCATAAACAAGTGCTCCTTTCTATACTCTATTTCTGCGCGCACAAGTCGCTTAAGCAGCAATCCTTGCACACACGATTTTTCCCATTACACATATTGCCATAGCCAATGGCGCAATAACTCCAAAGAATATAATCCGCCTGGGCCGGGCCATAGTTGCTCTTACTGCTGTTGGCCACACGGCGCACCAGGTTATACACCTCTTCTAACTCCGGCATCGGCTGATTAAAGAACTGCAACCGCTCGCTACCCAGCAGGCGGCACAAGTGGCGGTCCGGCTTGGGAATATCATAGCCCAAATTGCGAAAATACTCACAGGCCAGCGCCGGACCGATCTGGGCCAATTTATACCCATCCTCCGGCTTGCCGTTGGCAATAGCCTGCACCAGCGGCCAAAAATCCGCGCCGTTTGCGCTAATTTTTGCGTACTTTGCAGGCAAATCTGCCGCATTTTTTAAGCTCCGGATATTCGCCTCGACTGCCGGAATTTGCCGTTTTTTGAAGCGGAAACGCACTCGATTTTCTTCAAATGCAACCGACAGATCCTGCTTGTTATCCAAATAGACTTTCAGCGCTTTATCCACATTTCGCAGCCGCCCGGTTTGCGGGTCCGCATCATGGGCGATACGGCACCAATTCGTACTATTGCTGAGTATGGCATAAGTCATGGCTCGAATATAGTCCATTGTTTCCATTTCCATGGGTTCGCCGCTTTTTCTGCGCTGCACTTGGTGGCAAATGTAGGTGTTCTCCCACCGTGCCGCCGGATCGTCGGCGCATTTTTCATTGACCCACTGCTCCATCTCCGGCAACTTCCTTGCCAATAGATCACATCGGCGCAGGTCCACATCATTCTCCATTCAATTCCCCCTTAAAACTTTCTTCACTCTTGCTTGTCAAACAAATTGTTTGATAACTTGATTATAACAAACAAAATGTTTGGTGTCAATTAGACGGCAAACATTTTGTTTTATAATGTGCGTGGTGATGTGAATGGATTACAAAAAGCGCCTATACGACCTGCGCACAGATAACGACTTAAAGCAGACGGATATTGCCGCTGTGCTGAAGATCACCGGCCAGGCCTACGGTATGTATGAGAACGGCAAGCGGGGACTGCCCATTGAGCACCTGATCACCCTGTGCCGCTACTACGGCGTAAGCAGCGATTACATTTTGGGGCTGACGGACTGCAAAACCCCCGGCGCACACAAAAACACCGACCAGTAACAACCTATGGTTGCCGGTCGGTGTTTGTTTTATTTGCGTAGGGCTGGGGGCGCTCTAACCGTAATTTGTTTTATCCCCTTAGTCGCAAAAATGCGACAGCACCTAACCGGTGCCCGTCCCCTCTGTCGCTGCGCGACATCTCCCCGCACTGCGGGGAGTCACCCCTTACAATAAGGGGAGCCTTTTTGTGTATAATCAGCCTCCCTTGTGTAAAGGGAGGTGGGTTTGCCGCAGGCAAACGCGGAGGTTGTGATAATCCCCCCTCACCCCTTAATAATATCCGCCGGGGTGACAGGCAGAGCCTGTTGCAGGGCAGACAGGGGCAGCTCCACCTGGGCGCCCACGCGCCCGGCAGAGAAGAAGATGGTGTCATAATCCGCCGCCGTTTGGTGGATATAGGTGGGGAACTGCTTTTTCATACCAATGGGCGAGCAGCCGCCGTGCACATAGCCGGTGCGGGGCAGCAGCTCTTTTTGGGGCAGCATTTCTACCGCCTTTTCGCCGCAGGCGCGAGCCGCCTTTTTCAGATCCAGTTCTTCTGCCACCGGCACCATAAACACAAAGAAGCCGCCGCTTTTGCCCCGCGTCACCAAGGTCTTAAACACCCGGTCCGGGTCCTGGCCCAGCAGCCGTGCTACCTCCACACCGTTCACAGTAGAATTGTCGTAGGCATAGTGATTATAGGCCAGCTTTTTGCTGTCCAGCACCCGCATTACATTGGTTTTCAGTTCCTTTTTTGCCATCTTCTCTCACTTTCTTAATACTTATTATGCACTTTCTCCGCAAAGCAAAGGAAATCCTTCAGCACCACCTTGGTGCCATCGTCCAGCACGGCGGTGCCGCTCATGCGGCCAAACACCTGGTGCTGGTCAGAGCAGATCAGCTTCACATCCAGCAGCGCCGCCCGGTCGATAATGGGCACAAAGTCCATCTCAAACCGACCGTCCGAGGAAGTGAACTTCCAGGGGTCTGTGTAATTATCGCTGATCAGGAAGGTTACATCGTCTAGCTTGTGCCCCACCCCGTCGTAGAACAAAATATTCTCCGAGGCGGCGGAGGTGTCGCCAAAGCCGTAACCGATATTAAAGCCAAAACGGTGACCGTCCACCGTGCCGGAGCCAGAGCCCCAGTACCAGGTATTGTCATAGGTCCACACGCCGCGGCCCCAGTCCAGAGCGCCGTAGTCCGTAGCCGGGTCAAAGGTATAAATTTTGCCGTCAAACTCCACCTTGCCCCGGGCACGCATACAATTGATCTTTTGATTATAGTAGAACGCATGCGGGTCCTCCAGCCAGGGCGTGGCGATCACCATGGAGTCCTGGGGTGGGTCCTCTAAGAAGATCTGCGCCCGCAGGGGCTTGCCATTATAGAAATTCTTAAAGTGGCACTTGATCTCCCGCTGCTCAAAATTCAAATTAAACTGCATACCCAGCTTTTTGTCGCAGTAGCGGATACTGCCGCCGGAGGACACGGTGGGCATGTGCAGCTTACCCATGGGAAAGGCGTTCAAAATGGTCTCCGTGTGCTCAAAGGCATGCTTAAAGTCCAAAAAAGTCACGGACTGTAAGCCAATGTATCCGTCGTCCGACAGGGTAAAGCACACGCCAAAGTCCCCGGAGGGCGACAGCACCGAATAGTAGTCCCACTCCTTAATGCGGGTGGGGCGCTTTTTAATGTCCGCCCGCCTGTACAGCTGCAACGGCCGCCGAGACCAACCCGGCTCCTGCAAAACTCCATCCGGTCCCAGCAACGGCTGGGTGGTGGTTACCTCATGGTTGCGCATAAATGAATCCCCCTTCATAATGCAAAAAAGTGTATGGTTCGGTCAACAATATCATCCTACCACAAACGGCAACCATTTGCAACGGGTATTCAGTATTCGATCCCCCGCCGTGCCGGCGCGCCGGTATCAAAGGGGTGGCGTTCCTTGGTCATACGGGTAACATAATCGCACAAGGGCGCCAAGTCCGCCGGCTGGCTGTGGCCGGTCAAAATGATTTCGCGTTTCTTGCCATGGCGCTGCAAAAAATCTATCAAGCCTTGCCGGGGCAGCAGATCACCGGCAAAGGCGTCTGCCCCCTCGTCCAGCACCACCAAAAAGCAATCCGCCGCGACCGCGTCAATCTCCGTTAGCAGCCGGGCATAATCCGCTGCCAAGGCCGCCTGCTTCTCTGCCGTCACCGGGCAAAACATTTGGAACTGCTCCCGGGGGAACAGGCATTGCACCCCCAGCCGCTCCAGCGCCGCCACCTCGCACGAGGAGCCATCTTTATAAAACGATACAAAGAGCACCGACGCCCCGGCACCTGCCGCGCGCACTGCTGCACCCACCGCCGCCGTGGTCTTGCCCTTGCCGTCACCGTAATAAAGCTGTACCATTTTGCCACCACCGTCTTTCTGTTACCAGTATAACCCGCACCCGAGACTATGTAAAGAAAAACCGCGGTATAAAGCCAAAAAAATTGCAGTTCCACGGAGCGTGGACAACTTCCACCGCCCGCCTGTTGCAAAAGTTCGTCCTTTCTGCTACAATAAAATCGGTAAACAAGGAAAGGAGAGCGGGAGCCGCAGCCCCCGCACCGCAGATATGGACGCAAAAGAGATTGGGCGCACCATCAGCACCCACCGCAAGGCGCTGGGGCTGACCCAAATGCAGCTGGCGGCCCAGTTGCAGGTTAGCAACCGCACCGTCTCCAAGTGGGAGAACGGCGACGGCTTTCCGGATATTTCGCTGCTGCCGGGACTGGCCGCTGCCCTGGACATCACCATTGACGAGCTGCTCACCGGGGAAGTACCGGCGCAGATTCAACAGAGCGTCAGCGCCGCAGAAGCCCGCCGTGCCCAAGGCCGCTACCAGGTGGCCAAGATCGTGGCCGGAGCGCTGCTGGTGGCGGGCAGCGTGATCGGGCTGATCACCGAGGTGCGGCTGTTTTGGGTGAAGCCCTTTTATATGTTTATTGAGATTTACCTGCTGGTGCTGGCCTTTGTGCTGGTGGTGGTAGGGGCCATGGTCTTTCTCATCGGGCTGGTGCGCTACCGCACGGAGATGCAACACCTGAACACAGCCAACCGGGTAGAGGCACTGGCGGCGCTGGCAGGCGCCGGTCTGTTTCCCCTCTTTACCGTGCTGCGCTTTCTCCACGCTTACACCCGACCGGGCATGGCGGTATTTATCGTGCTGCTGGCGGTAGCTGTGGGGCTGTGGGTTTGGCGACTGGCGGTGGACTGCAAAAAGCTGCAGGCAGAAAAAAGCCATCCCATCGCAGAGAAAGACTGATTTTGTCAAAAAAATAGAACTGGCTATTGATTTGGCGGACGCTTTCCAGTATAATATATAAGTACAGACGGTTGTACAGGCGTACAGCCGTTTTTCTTATTTTAATGTTCGCGCATAAGTAGAGGGATTATGAAAAAAGTAGGTTTTGACAATCAAAAATATTTAGAGATGCAATCCGGCCGTATTCGGGAGCGGATTGCCGAATTCGGCGGCAAGCTGTACCTGGAATTCGGCGGCAAGCTGTTTGACGACTACCACGCCAGCCGGGTGCTGCCGGGCTTTCAGCCGGACAGCAAGCTGCAAATGCTGCTGCAGCTAAAGGACCAGGCGGAGATCGTCATTGTAGTCAGCGCCCAGGATATTGAGAAGGACAAGGTGCGTGGCGATTTGGGCATCACCTATGACATAGACACCCTGCGGCTGATTGAGGCGTTCCGTTCCAAGGGGCTGACCGTCAGCTCAGCGGTGCTCACCAAGTACGCCCCCTCACCCAAGCTGGACGCCTTTGAGGCCCGGCTGCAGGCGGCAGGCGTGGCGGTGTACCACCACTATCTAATCGACGGCTACCCGGCCAGCATCAGCAAGATCGTCAGCGACGCCGGCTACGGCAAAAATGATTATATTGAAACCCGGCGCTCCCTGGTAATCATCACCGCCCCCGGTCCGGGCAGCGGCAAGATGGCCACCTGCCTGTCCCAGCTGTACCATGAGAATCGGCGGGGCATTAAGGCCGGGTACGCAAAATTTGAGACCTTCCCCATCTGGAACATTCCTCTGAACCATCCGGTGAACCTGGCCTATGAGGCTGCCACCGCGGATCTGGGGGATGTAAATATGATCGACCCCTGGCACCTGGAGGCCTACGGCCAGACCACGGTGAACTACAACCGGGATGTGGAGATCTTCCCGGTGCTGAAAGCCACATTTGAAAAGATCTACGGCACCTGCCCCTACCAGTCCCCCACGGATATGGGGGTCAATATGGCCGGCAACTGCATTGTGGACGACGACGCCGTCTGCACCGCCGCCAAAGAGGAGATCCTGCGCCGCTACTTTACCGCCTGCTGCAACGCGCTGCGAGGCAAGGAATGCAGCGACGAAATCTATAAATTAGAGTTGCTGCTGGGGCAGGCGGGACTGAGTACCGCCGATCGAGCCTGCGCGGCAGCTGCAACCCGGACTGCGGCAAACACCGGCACACCCTGCGCCGCCATTGAACTGGAAAACGGCGATTTGATCACCGGCAAAACCACCGAGCTGCTGGGCTGCGCCAGCGCTATGCTGCTCAACGCCCTAAAGCACCTGGGCGGTATTCCGGACGAAACATTGCTGATCTCGCCGCAGGTGATCCGTCCCATCCAGGCGCTAAAAACCCGCCATCTGGGCAGTCACAACCCTCGGCTGCATACGGACGAGGTGCTCATTGCCCTGTCTATGTGCGCGGTGACGGACCCCAACGCCGCCCTGGCGCTGGAACAGCTGGGCAAGCTGCGGGACTGCGAAGTGCACTGCTCCGTTCTGCTGTCCTCCGTGGATGAGAACACGCTGAAGAAGCTGGGCGTGCACCTAACCTGCACGGCAAAAAGCGACAAAAAGGTCATTTACTGATCGACCCAATATCATTTTATATACAGACTACAACACAGAAAGGGTGATTTCATTGGGCAAAACCAAGTATATCTTCATTACCGGCGGCGTTGTCAGCGGGCTGGGCAAGGGCATTACCGCCGCTTCTCTGGGCCGACTGCTGAAGTCCAGAGGGCTAAAGGTCACCGCGCAGAAGCTGGACCCGTACCTGAATGTGGACCCGGGCACCATGAACCCGGTACAGCACGGCGAGGTATTCGTTACCGACGACGGTGCGGAAACGGACCTGGACCTGGGGCACTACGAGCGCTTTATTGACGAGTCCCTGAGCCAAAACTCCAACTTGACCTCCGGACGCGTATACTGGAAAGTGATCACCGACGAGCGCAAGGGCGTGTATGGCGGCCAGACCATTCAGATCATTCCCCATGTGACCAATGAGATCAAGCGTTCCATCGCCCGCAACGCAGACACCGGCGCCGATGTATGCCTGGTAGAAATCGGTGGCACCGTAGGCGATATTGAGAGCCAGCCGTTTTTGGAAGCCATTCGCCAATTTGCCGTGGAGGCCGGGCGAGAGAACTGCCTGTTTATCCATGTGACCTTGGTGCCCTACCTGGCAGCCTCCGATGAGCTGAAGAGCAAGCCCACCCAGCACAGTGTAAAAGAAATGCTTTCCATCGGCATCAATCCGGATATTATCGTTTGCCGCACAGAGCATCCGCTGACGGACGAGATCAAGCACAAGATCTCCCTGTTCTGCAATGTGGATCCGGAGTGCGTCATTGAAAATAACAACTGTGACATTCTCTATGCCGTGCCCATCATGCTCCACCAGCAGCACATGGACGATGTGGTGATCCGCAAGCTGGGCATTGACTGCCCCGGTGCGCCGGATCTTGCCGACTGGCAGGAAATGCTGGACGCGCTGCGCCACCCGGTACAGACGGTCAAAATCGGTCTGGTGGGCAAATATGTGGAGCTGCACGACAGCTATATCAGCGTGAACGAGGCGCTGAAGCACGGCGGAATTGCCACCCACAGCGCCGTGGATATTCACTGGATCGACTCGGAGACCCTGGAGGGCGATGATGTGGATCTGGACGCCATCTTAGGCGATATGGACGGCATTTTGGTACCCGGCGGCTTTGGCTCCCGTGGCATAGAAGGCAAAATCAACGCCTGCCGCTACGCCCGCACCCACGGAGTACCCTACCTGGGAATCTGCCTGGGTATGCAGATTGCCATTATTGAATTTGCCCGGGATGTGCTGGGCATGGCAGATGCCAACTCGGCAGAGATCGACCCGTCCACCACCCACCCGGTGATCGACATTTTGCCGGAGCAAAAGGATGTAACGGACATGGGCGGCACCATGCGCCTGGGTCAGTACCCCTGCACCTTGAACCCGGAGTCCAAGGCCTATGGCCTGTACGGCGCCTCTATGATCTATGAGCGCCACCGCCACCGCTATGAGGTGAACAATGATTATCGCCCGGACCTGCTGAATGGGGGCATGATCTTTGCCGGTACTTCGCCGGATAACCACATTGTAGAGATGGTGGAGATCCCGGATCACCCCTGGTTCGTGGCCGGCCAGTTCCACCCGGAATTCAAGAGCCGTCCCAACCGCCCGCACCCGCTGTTCCGCGGTTTCGTCACCGCTGCCGCAGCGCGAATGAACAGCAAGAAATAAGCGCAATAAATATGCCAAACACCCCTATGACCCGCAAGAGTCATAGGGGTGTTTTTGCGTAAAAAGGAGCGGCGGGAGCAAGCCCCCGCCCTACGGTAGGGGGCGGCAATCTGCCGCCCGCAAAAAACAGGGAACGGTACACACCGTTCCCTGTTTCCATTTTTATACCCATTTATCTGTTTATTTCTGCACGGCAGACACAACGCCCTCTGCCAAGCCGGCAAGGCCTTGAATTTCCGACGGAATGATGATCTTGGTGGCCTGACCGTCGGCAGCCTTGGAGAACGCCTCCAGCGCTTTCAGCTTAATCACCGCGTCACCGGCGTTGGCCTCATTGAGCAGACGAATGGCGTCTGCGGTGGCCTTTTGCACCGCCTCAATGGCCGCAGCCTCACCCTCAGCCTCGCGAATTTTCGCTTCTTTCACAGCCTCGGCGTGAAGGATGGCCGCCTGCTTTTCTGCCTCTGCTTCCAGAATCTTGGACTCCTTGTGTCCCTCGGCCACCAAAATACGGCTCTGTTTCTCGCCCTCGGCGGTCAAGATGGCCTCGCGGCGCTGGCGCTCCGCTTTCATCTGCTTTTCCATAGCGTCCTGAAAAGAATTTGATGGAGAGAGGTGGATCATTTTAAATGAATAACAACAGAAAGAAAAAAACACAGACACAGACACCCGGGGGAAGAGAGGCTTAAGAGTTTTCTTGACATGATCGCACCGTCCGTCATCCAGTTTTACACGGATCATTATATCTGCGGGAATACGTTCCGCAGTGTCTGGGCACTCCGGGAATATCCGACTG
>ENA-OQBD01001357-OQBD01001357.1-human-gut-metagenome-genome-assembly--contig:-NODE-1357-length-11396-cov-2.741148_pt1 | contig 11396 bp, 12 predicted proteins | sample MGYA00242742_ERZ504543 | MGnify/ENA primary metagenome ERZ504543 (study PRJEB26092, sample SAMD00036239) | human gut metagenome | host: Homo sapiens | study: EMG produced TPA metagenomics assembly of... | reverse complement strand
CACCGTGAAGGAACACATACATTGGCCGGCAGTTTATTGTTGATACTCGCCGTAAACGCAGGGCTTTACTTCGGTTTGGAATGTAAGATTCCTTTCTACGTAGTGGCAGTTATCAGCCTTGTGGTTTATGGCATTTTAGTGAACTTCTTCCGTTGTCCTATACGTTTGTTCGGCCAGGAAAATACTGAAAAAATCGTGGTTGCCCCGGCTGACGGAAAGATTGTGGTAGTGGAAGAGGTTGAAGAAACCGAATATTTCCATGACCGCCGTATCATGGTTTCCATATTTATGAGTCTGGTCAACGTACATGCCAACTGGTATCCGGTGGACGGAACCGTGAAGTCGGTATCTCACCAGAACGGCAAGTTCATGAAGGCCTGGTTGCCTAAAGCAAGCACCGACAATGAACGTTCCACTGTAGTAATCGAAACCCCCGAAGGTGTGGAAATCATGGCACGCCAGATTGCCGGCGCCATGGCACGCCGTATCGTAACTTATGCCGAACCGGGCGAAGAGTGTTATATCGACGAACATATGGGCTTCATCAAGTTCGGTTCGCGTGTGGATGTATTCCTTCCGCTGGGTACGGAAGTTCTTGTTAAACTCGGACAACTGACTACCGGCAACCAGACCGTAATAGCAAAACTCAAGTAACAATGGCAAACTGCATTACCCGCTCCATACCGAATACCTTAACCTGCCTGAACCTGTTCTCCGGGTGTATCGCCTGCGTCATGGCTTTTGAAGCCAACTATAACCTGGCGCTCGCATTCATTATCCTCAGTGCCGTATTCGATTTTTTCGACGGCATGATGGCACGTCTGCTGAATGCACACTCTCCCATCGGCAAAGACTTGGATTCGCTGGCGGATGATGTAAGTTTCGGCGTAGCGCCCTCACTAATAGTGTTCTCTTTATTTAAAGAAATGCATTATCCGGCATCCATAGAGTTCATCGCTCCTTATATGCCTTACACAGCATTCCTTATTTCCGTATTCTCGGCGTTGCGTCTGGCTAAGTTCAACAACGACACCCGCCAGACCAGTTCCTTTATCGGCGTACCGGTTCCTGCCAATGCCCTTTTTTGGGCGTCGTTAGTGGCGGGAATACATCCCATACTTATCTCGGAGAGCTTTAATCCGCTTTATCTCTTAGCATTGGTTTGCTTGTTTTCGTGGTTGCTGGTATCGGAAATACCGATGTTCTCATTGAAATTCAAGAGCCTCTCATGGAAAGACAACAAAGTAAGTTTCAGTTTCCTGATTATCTGTATTCCGCTTCTTGTTTGTTTGAAAGTCAGTGGTTTCGCAGCGGTAATTGTATGGTATATCTTGCTGTCACTTCTCACAGGAAAGCGTAAGTAAACATTTTCTTGGCACGGTTGTTGTATTATCGTTCGCTGAAAACGAACACATAAAAAGACATTAGCCCATGTTTCAATTTTTTAGGATTTTTATTTATCATTATAATCGCCATCCTGCTTATCGGACTTAGCATCATCGGCACTGTTATCCGGAGTATTTTCGGCTTGGGTAGCCGCCGCTCATCAAACACTTACCGGAACGACAATGGAAATTATCAATCCGGAAGAGGGTATTCTTTCAATGACAGACAACAGTCCGGCTCTTCTTCCAACGAAGAACCTTAAAACAAGGATAAAAGAAGAAACCGCACATGGCAGGCACAAGAAACTGTTTTCCCAGGACGACGGGGGAATATGTGGATTTCGAAGAAATCAAAGAAGAATAACAATTGCAGAGAGTCATATCATTACACAATAATTATCCCGTAAGATAATTTATTTGTATTCCGCACTACAAAGCAAACCTGTTATAGCGAAATTTTTCAGAAAAGTATTATCTGCGTTTTGCAGCAAAAAGTCTTTCATCAATGCAGCGCATTCATCCGCCAATACTCCTTTCACTACCGCAGTTTTAGGATGCAAAGCCTCCGGCGCATAACGCTGGTATCCCCGTTTCTCATCTTCCGCACCAAATACCAGCCGTCCCATTTGTGCCCATGCTATGGCACCGGCACACATCACGCACGGTTCAACGGTCACATAAAGAGTACATTCGTTCAGATATTTGCCACCAAGCGTAGCAGCGGCGGCAGTGATAGCCTGCATTTCGGCATGTGCAGTGACATCCGTCAGCGTTTCAGTCAGATTATGGGCACGGGCAATGATACGGTCTTTGCAAACAACAACGGCACCAACGGGCACTTCACCCCGCTCACCTGCTTTTTGCGCTTCCAAAAGCGCCTGCTTCATATAATCCGTATTTGTCATAATTCTTACTACTTGCAGTTTATCTCATTCCACATCGCACATCTATCCTATTCCACCACTTCTCATCTTCGCATGTCATGCTCACCGAACAGTGTAGGATAATCTTCTTCCATATTCTTATGGATAAACATGAGAATGGTTTCCCTCAGCCAGCGCGATTTGTTCGTTATCTTATACTTCTCCAGATAACGATCCACAATCCGCAGCTCTTCTTCGCTCATCAGGCATACCATGCGCTGCTCGCGTTTAGGTTCTTCCGGTGTTGCTTTTGCACACGTTTTGTCTCTTTTTCTCATATTTCTTTGCAAAATTAGCTTTACTTCTGTAAAAACAAAGCAGAAAAAACGTATTTTTGTACTGAAAGAAAGAAAATTGTACTATGGCAATACATAATGCTCTGGGAAAAGCCGGAGAAGATGCGGTTGCGGCTTATCTGGAACATAACGGATATGTGATACGCGACCGGAACTGGCGGAAAAACCGTTTGGAACTGGACATTGTTGCCACCAAGGACAACGGATTGATTATCGTAGAAGTAAAAACCCGAAGTAACACGGAATACATCAAGCCGCAAGATGCCGTCAACCGGCAGAAAATACGCCGCATTGTCATAGCAGCCGATGCTTACGTAAAGCATTTCCGCATTGACGCCCCCGTGCGCTTCGACATCATTACAGCAGTAGGCGATGCCGGTGCTTTCGAGATAGAGCACATCAAAGAAGCATTTTACCCGCCTGTGTTTTAAAAGAACCCTAACCCCTGAATACAATGAATATAGAAACCGCCCGCGAATATTGCCTCAGTAAAAAGGCCGCAACCGAAGATACTCCTTTCGGTGAGGATTTCCTCGTTATCCGGGTAATGGGAAAGATGTTTTTATGCATCAATCTCAATACTCCCGACCGCATCACCATGAAATGCGACCCGGAATACGCGCTGGAATTGCGCGACCGCTACAATGCCGTTGAAGGAGCCTGGCACTTCAACAAGAAGTATTGGAACCAGGTGCTCCTGGACAGTGATGCAGATGACAAACTGATAAAGCATCTGATAGACCACTCCTACGAAGAAGTAATAAAGAAATTCACTGAAAAAAATGCGCAATGAGTATGAAGCCCTGCCCTGAAACGTTTCCTTATCCGCTGATAGCGTTGGATGAAACCGACTCAACCAACCGGTACATCAGCCAGTTATGTAATGAGTTGCAAGAATCCGTTGCTGAACTGACTACAGTTACAGCCGAATTTCAAACAGCCGGCAAAGGCCAGCGCGGCAACACCTGGGAAGCGGAAAGAGGCAAGAACCTGCTTTTCAGCTTTGTCCTCTATCCCACTTTTCTGGAAGCGCGCCGCCAGTTTATCCTATCACAAATCGTGTCTCTTTCCATCAAGGAAGAGCTGGACAGATGGTCGGACGAAATTACGATAAAGTGGCCGAATGACATTTACTGGAGAGACAAGAAAATATGCGGCATACTGATAGAGAACGACCTATCCGGACACTTCATCGGACGCAGCATTTCCGGCATCGGAATCAATATCAATCAGAACGAGTTTCACAGTGATGCCCCCAACCCGGTATCGCTGAAACAAATTACCGGTCAGGAACACGACCGCTATGAGATTTTATCGCACATACTGAAAAGGGTACAAATCTACTACAACGGTTTGCAGACGGAAGACAGCGGTACTTATACCGCCGAAATAGCCGCCCGTTATGCCCGCTCCCTATTCCGCCGCAGAGGTTTTCACCCTTACGAAGATGCCGGCGGCAAATTCTCTGCCCGCCTGCTGCGTGTGGAGCAAGACGGACGTTTTGTCCTGGAAGACGAGAACGGCAAGGAACGGGAATATTTATTTAAAGAGGTGCAATACATTATCTGATTAGACAAATTGGCAAACATTATCTTTATAAAACACGTTTTGTATGAAATCAATATATAAACCCATGAAGATACAAGCCTTAATTGCAGCCGTTATAGCAAGTTTTATCTTATATGGTTGCGAAGATAATGAAGCCAACTGTTTGGAACTCTCCGAATCGTCATTCAGCAATGTCGATGGCGATGGAGCCACATTGACGGTTTCCGTAACAAGCGATGTGGAGTGGCAAATATCCAAAACGGCACAATGGTGCAACGTCACTCCAGACAAAGGCTCCGGAAATCAGACATTGACCCTGCAAATAGAAGCCAACCCCGACAGTAAAGAGAGAAAAGTTACAGTAACAGTCGCATCACCGGCTACCAGCATAAGCAGGAAAATAGAAATCACTCAAGCGGCTGGATATACACCCATAGAACAATATCACTACAATCTGCCGGTGGTTTTCCATGTGCTTTACCCAAACAAGTCCGACGCGCAACAGTATGTCAGCCCCAACCGCCTGTCTGAAATATTGAACGCAGTAAACCGGCTTTATAAGAAGAGCGTGCAAAGCGCAGACATGAACCTTACCTTTACACTCGCCACCGCAAGTCCGGATGGAGAAAAGACGGACCAGCCGGGAGTGGAATACATTTCATGGCCGGGCAGCTATCCGATAGATTGCGATGCCTTTATGAATGATGATATAAACGAAACTGCGGGAAAAGGGTATGTAAGATATGTATGGGACCCCAACAGATATATCAATATAATGGTCTACAACTTTGCCAATGAGCCCGGCAGTAATACAACGACATTAGGAATATCCCATCTGCCGTTTACCACAAAAGGGGCGAACAGCCTGGCCGGTCTCAGTGAAATCAATGTATCCCGATTAGAACTGAAGAACTTGTCCTTCCCCTATTGTGTATCCATCAACAGCCGGTTCATCAACGAAGAAAGTACGGCAACCACATACAAACCAGCAGACATTACCGTTACGTTGGCTCATGAATTAGGGCATTATTTAGGATTACACCATGTATTCTCCGAAACAGAAAGAGGAAACAGTTGTGAAGATACCGACTATTGCACAGATACCCCCACCTACAATAAGGAAGCATACGATATGAATTACGCATATATCGCGGCGAATGAACCGGAAAACTTCACATTTGCCAATTTGGTGAACCGTGAGAATTGCCTGACAGGCGAATCCTTTGTCTCACACAACATCATGGATTACGCAATCAGCCATTCCGACCAATTTACTCCCGAACAGCGAGCACGCATCCGGCATGTCTTGTTATACAGTCCTCTGATACCGGGCCCCAAAGCCGTTCAGGAAGCAGACACCCGTTCTGCACCAGACGGACTTATGAAGTTGCCAATCCGTACCGCCAAATAGACATTGCTACAGGCAGGAAAAGAAAAGAGATGAACCGTCAATTATTCATCTCTTTTTCCAATTTCTTTATCCGCTCCAAGGTCTTCCCCGCTTCGGTAGACGGGAAGAGTTGAAGCACCTTCTGCAAGTACCCCTTAGCCTTGCTATACCCATTGGAGAAAATATCCGACAATCCGTTACGGTAACCGGCATACTGCATACGTGTGGGCGATACGATTTTCTTATAGTTGTCCTCTAACGTTTTCTTCTTTTGCTCGGCTTGCAGGTAGTAATAGTTGCCCAAAAATATATTTGCCTGAAGATTATCGGCATCCAAAGCCAGCACTTTCTCATAGAGCTTCATCGCGTCTTTCGTTTCACCGCGCATCATCTGCATCTCTGCACAGGCTACAAGTGCGGAAACATCTTCCGGATAATACTGCAGCCACTCCTTATAAAAAAGGTATGCCTTGTCGTAATTTCGTTTGTCTCTGTAGCAAACGGCCAGTTCCTGCGCAAGCCGCGGAGCTGCCGCAGTGGCTTTTCCAACGCTTGTCCAATAGAACATCTCCGTCTGTCCCGCATCCGCATCGGCAGCCTGACGGAACAGACTCACGGCATAATCGTCCTTACCTGCCGACAAGGCATCAGCCACCTTCTGCAACAATACATCTGCCGATTGTGCCAAAAGCGTCATCGGACACAGCAGGAGTCCGAAGAAAAGAAAAGTCAAGGTTTTCATTTTAAAGTGTATATAGTTAAACAGCCTGAAATATCCCAATAGAAATTCATCTACAAATTTACGGATTTCCGCAGCAATCGTCAATAGATGAAAATAGAAATATAGTTAATCTTTCCCACTGTTTTTTCTTTTTCTGCGTACCTTTGCGTTCTCTTAAATAAAACATTGCTAATGAATCCCATAGACAGACAGATATTGCAGATAGCCTTACCCTCCATCGTATCGAACATCACCGTGCCCCTGCTCGGGCTGATTGACGTAGCCATTGTAGGACACCTGGGTTCTCCTGCCTATATCGGCGCCATTGCAGTAGGCGGCATGCTGTTCAATATCATTTATTGGATATTCGGCTTTCTGCGTATGGGAACCAGCGGCATGACATCACAGGCTTACGGCAAGCGGGACCTGCCGGAAATTGTCCGCCTGCTGATACGTTCGGTGGGGATAGGACTTGCCGTGGCATTATGCCTTATCCTGCTGCAAGTTCCTATCAGGCAAGCGGCTTTCCAGATTATCCGCCCCCACGGAAGAAGTCAGAGAAATGGCAACGCTCTACTTTCATATCTGCATATGGGGCGCTCCCGCCATGCTGGGGCTATACGGACTCTCCGGCTGGTACATCGGTATGCAGAACTCCCGCATTCCCATGTACATAGCCATTACGCAGAACATTGTCAACATCATGGCAAGCCTCAGCCTTGTCTGTTTCTTCGGGATGAAAGTGGAAGGCGTAGCCTTGGGAACACTGATTGCCCAATGATGCAGGTTTTCTTATGGGGCTGGTACTGTGGATGAACCGCTACGGCAAACTGAAGAAGTATATCGTTTGGAAAGGAGTGCTTCAAAAAGAAGCAATGATACGCTTTTTCCAAGTGAACCGCGACATTTTCCTACGGACATTGTGTCTGGTAGCCGTTACGTTATTCTTTACCTCGGCAGGAGCCTCGCAAGGTGAAATTATCCTGGCGGTAAATACGTTGCTGATGCAACTCTTCACCCTTTTCTCTTACGTGATGGACGGTTTCGCCTATGCGGGAGAAGCCCTGAGCGGACGATACATAGGTGCCCGCAACCGGAAAGCATTTACCGATACCGTCCGGCATCTGTTTATATGGGGCGCCGGGCTGACCGTACTGTTCACGCTGGTCTATGCCTCGGGAGGCAATGCTTTTCTGGCACTGCTGACCGATGACCGGAACGTAATAACCGCCGCCGACACTTACTTCTATTGGGCGCTTGCCATACCCGCTGCCGGAATTGCCGCCTTTATCTGGGACGGCATCTTTATCGGCGCAACGGCAACGCGCGGCATGCTTCTCTCCATGGCAGCCTCAGCCGTCAGCTTCTTTGCGGTGTACTACGGATTCCACACGGTTTTAGACAACCATGCCCTGTGGCTTGCTTTTCTTGTTTACCTGTCCATGCGGGGCGCTATGCAGACATTACTCAGCCGGAAGGTTATGGAAAAAAGCTTTCACTAAAGGCATTTCACGATGAGGTTGCCATAAACCCCATTAATATTTATTCGCAGACAAATGAAAGCAAAAACAAACCATACCTATTATCTTTGCCCGAAAAAGAACGGAATGCCCGATATTACACCCAATCCCGAAAACACACTGCACATCAAGAACATGGTCTGCAACCGTTGCATCATGGTGGTGAAAAGCCAGCTTGAGCAACTGGGGCTGCACCCGCTTTCGGTAGAATTGGGCATCGCCGTCCTGCCCGACGCAATCAGCGACGAAACGTATCAGCGTGTAAAAGCCTCGCTTGAAACATTCGGATTCGAACTGATTGACGACAAGAAATCACAGACAGTAGAGCTGATAAAGGATGCTATCATCGAATTGGTACATTACGATGACAACGGACTGAAAACCAATCTGTCCGATTACCTGGCATCCAAGCTGCACCGGGACTACAGCGCATTAAGCAAGCTTTTCTCGGAAACAACCAACACCACTATCGAAAAATACCTCATCGCACAGAAGATAGAGCGTGCCAAAGAACTGCTGATGTACGGGGAGCTATCCCTGAACGAAATAGCCGATATACTGAACTATTCGAGTGTCTCCTACCTCAGCGCCCAATTCAAGCATGTAACCGGAATGACTCCCAGTCACTTCAAGAAGATAAAAGGGAACAAACGCAAGCCGCTTGACGAAATATAAACAGAATCTTATAAATCATATCCCGAATTTTGCAACTATCGGACAACTTCCTTGCCGTATCTTTGTTTCATAAAAAAGTTTATCCACATTAAACTAAAAGTTTATTCCTATTAAACTTCAAGTTTACTCCTATTGAACTTCAAGTTTATTCCCATTAAACCGGAAGTTTATCCTGGAAGAAATAAATTGTACTACTATTGATATGACAAACAAAAGCATCGTTCAAGAAACCTTTCCCGTAATGGGAATGAGTTGCGCCTCATGCTCCGCAAGAGTGGAAAAGACGCTGAACCGCCAGCCCGGCGTCCGAAAAGCAACCGTAAATTATGCTTCGGCAACGGCAACTGTGGAATATGACTCCCAAAATTGCTCTCCCGAAGCCCTGCAGCAGGCCGTGCAGAATGCCGGATACGACTTGCTGATTAAACAGGATGAGAATACACCGGATAAAGTGGAGCAGGCACACGACAAAAAATATCGCGCGCTGAAATTCCGCGCCACATGGGCCATCGTCTTGTCCGTGCCCGTTATGGTTATCGGCATGTTCTTTATGGATATGCCGTACGCTAATCTTATTATGTGGCTGTTCTCTACTCCCGTCGTATTCTGGTTGGGAAGAAGTTTCTTTACCAGCGCATGGAAACAACTGAAACACGGCACCGCCAATATGGATACACTGGTAGCCAACAGCACCGGAATCGCCTACCTGTTCAGCCTGTTCAACATGCTGTTCCCTGAGTTTTGGCAGGAAAGGGGCATCCATCCGCACGTCTACTTCGAGGCTGCAAGCGTCATTATCGCCTTTATCCTGTTAGGGCGGTTGCTGGAGGAAAAGGCTAAGGGAAATACCTCTTCCGCCATCAGAAAACTCATGGGTCTGCAACCCAAAACGGTAACCGTTATCACCGGCCCCTCATCTGAGAAGGTTGTTCCGATTGAACAGATTCGTCCGGGAGACATTATTTTAGTGAAACCGGGAGAACGGATTGCCGTGGACGGCATCGTTACGGAAGGCAGTTCGTATGTGGACGAAAGCATGCTGAGCGGTGAACCGGTAGCAGTAGCCAAGCAAAAGAACGCCAAAGTCTTTGCCGGCACTATCAACCAAAAAGGGAGTTTCCGGTTCAGCGCGGAGAAAGTAGGGACGGATACGCTGCTCGCTAAAATCATCCACATGGTGCAGGATGCGCAAGGCAGCAAAGCCCCCGTCCAGCAATTGGCAGACAAGATTGCGGGCATCTTCGTGCCGGTTATTATCGGCATTGCCGTGCTGTCTTTCATCGCATGGATGTTGCTGGACGGGCAGAACGGCTTTACACACGGATTGCTGGCGCTGGTTACGGTACTTATCATCGCCTGCCCATGTGCCCTGGGGCTTGCCACACCCACCGCCATCATGGTAGGCATCGGCAAAGGTGCGGAACGGGGCATTCTGATAAAAGACGCCGAAAGCCTGGAAACCGCCCAAAAGATTGATACGGTGGTACTGGACAAGACCGGAACCGTGACTGAAGGAAAGCCGGTAGTCGGCGATTTGATTTGGGCAACGCAGACGGCAGCGCATGAAAACATCTTCTACAGTCTGGAAAAGTTATCGGAACATCCGCTTGCCGAAGCGGTAGTCCGCCATTTACAGAATGCCCGGGACATAAGTATAGACAACTTTGAAAGTATTACCGGCAGAGGTGTGAAAGGCGAGTCGGACGGAAAGACCTATTATGCCGGCAACCGGAAACTGCTGGAAGAAAACCGGATTACCGTCAGCCGGTCGCTAAGCGATGAAGCCGCCCGCCTGGCAACGGATGCGCAGACCGTCATCTGGTTTGCCGACAGCGAAAACGCACTTGCCATAGCCGGGATTACAGACCAAATAAAACAAAGCTCCATACAAGCCGTCAGCGAATTGCAAGCCGCCGGCATCGAAGTCTATATGCTGACGGGCGACAACGAAGCCACTGCCCGGGAGATTGCACGCAAAGCCGGCATCCTCCATTATCGGGCGGGGGTGCTGCCGCAGGATAAGGCCGCCTTTATCGACAGCCTGCAGAAAAACGGCAGGAAAGTGGCAATGGCAGGCGACGGCATCAACGACAGTGCAGCCCTGGCGCAAGCCGATTTAAGCATTGCCATGGGCGGCGGCAGCGACATCGCCATGGATGTGGCCAAGATGACCATCATCTCTTCCGACCTTACAAAGATACCGGAAGCGTTGAAACTCTCCCGGCTGACTGTGCGCACCATCCGTCAGAATCTGTTTTGGGCGTTCATTTACAACATAATAGGTGTACCCGTTGCAGCCGGCGTACTCTACCCCGTCAACGGCTTCCTGCTGAATCCAATGATAGCCGGTGCAGCCATGGCATTCAGCAGTGTCAGCGTAGTAACCAACAGTCTGCGGCTGAAAAGGAAAAAGATAGAGACTGCGGAAAGCCCTGCCTCCACCCCGGCAGGACAACCGGAAAATAAAGTAGAACCATCAACTGAAAACGTCATGAAAAAAGAATTTAAAGTGGAAGGCATGATGTGCAACCATTGCCGCATGCATGTGGAAAAAGCATTGAACAGTATGGAAAGCGTACATGCCACCGTAACCCTCAACCCGCCGGTAGCGGTCGTGGAGTTTTCGGAAGGCGAAAAGACACTCGACGAGTTACAGGCAGTGGTCACCGCCCAAGCCGGCGACTACACGTTGAAAGAATAACCGGAATTTGTTTATACCGATTGGCATTATTTTTCTATCTTTGCCGCTAAGCGAAATAAATTAATAAACTATGGCAACATACAAAAGAATCTTACTGAAACTCAGCGGCGAGAGCCTGATGGGTGAAAAGCAATACGGCATCGACGAGAAACGCCTTGCCGAATATGCGGCACAAATTAAGGAAATACACGAGATGGGCATACAAATCGGCATCGTTATCGGCGGCGGCAACATCTT
>ENA-OQBD01001356-OQBD01001356.1-human-gut-metagenome-genome-assembly--contig:-NODE-1356-length-11414-cov-3.310977_pt1 | contig 11414 bp, 12 predicted proteins | sample MGYA00242742_ERZ504543 | MGnify/ENA primary metagenome ERZ504543 (study PRJEB26092, sample SAMD00036239) | human gut metagenome | host: Homo sapiens | study: EMG produced TPA metagenomics assembly of... | reverse complement strand
GAAATCGTATTGATTCCCTGTGATCTTACATATTCAAACACATTGGAAACTTCGATTCCTTTGTAATTTTTCCAGACTTTTTTCCACGCATTTTTTTGCAATTGATAATGGGAAAAATCTGCTCCTAGAACCGTGTTATCTCCAATTCCATTGATTTTTTTGTATTTCGTCAGATCATTCTCTGCCTGACTGGTTTGTGAGACAGTATTCGTATCTGCTTTTACATGATGTGATAACGGTAAAATTGTTGTTCCTTCCATCGCCGTAATCAATGCTGCGATCATTATAGTTGTTACCAGTTTTCTTACCTTTTGCATAAACTACCCTCCTGTTATTTGACAACTTTTGCAGCCTTCGTATTGATATATCCAACAAATTTTCCTGATTTTGTATACAATGCAAGATATTTATTTCCATTCTCATGTTTATATCTATATTTTGCTACATATGTTTTCTTATAAACTTTTGTTTTTGATTTCTTCCATTTGAAATTCTTATATAGTTTATATTTTTTACTCTTGATCTTTACACGTTTTCCATAAGTGTATGCTTTTCCCTGCTCTGGCTGTGTTGCTGATCCTAATCGTTTTACCGCTTTCTTATTAATGTACCCAACAAATTTACCACCTTTTGTATAAAGAGCAAGATATTTATTTCCATTCTTATGGTCATATCTATATTTTGCTACATATGTCTTTTTATAAACTTTTGTTTTGGATTTCTTCCATTTGAAATTCTTGTAAAGTTTATAATTTTTCTTTGTAACTTTCACTCGGTAATTATAACTGATCGCAGGTCCTGCTGCTGTTCTTGTATATACAACACTTTGCGTTGCATTTTCTTCTTTCACACCTTTTACGGTCAGTTGGTAATTCTTATTGCTTGGATAATATCCAGAGAATTTTGGTAATGTGATCTTGCGAGTCTTTCCTACTTCAACTTTGACATACTGGGTAGGATATACTTCTTTTCCATTTTTATCAACGATCTTCAATGCTATGATCTGTTCTTTTCCTTTGGATACAGAATCTTTATAGAATTTTAATGACTGTAATGGATATCCATTGGAATCAAATAACGTCTGGTTATCCCAGCTGCTTCCGCCCCATGCTGGTTGTCCATTATAATACATCTTGTTATCTGGATAGTATCCTTTTGCTCCCTGAGCCGCCCATCCAGTTCCATAACGATCAGACATATCCTTATTGTACTTCCAATTAGTCCATCCCGCTTTTACCGGAATCCATGCTCCCTCCCAGTAAAAAGCTCCAAGCCCATTATCATTTGATAACAATGTCTGATACATATCCGTCAATGCATCCACCTGTCCCTGTGGATCATCAGAATATACTTTTGCATTTGCATGTCCTTCACCAATGACATTTGATGTACCATCCGCATCTTTTAAACTGTTAAGCCAGCTTGTTTCCATAACCGCATACATTTTTCCTCTTGACTTGGCAAGATTTTCTATTTTCTGAAGTCCAGCTAATGCATTTTTACTGGAATTTCCTTGCCAGAATTGATAAAATGAGCTACCGAAAACATCATAGTCCACTCCATTTCGTTCCCATGCATTCATGATTTCTGAACATTTTCCATAACCCATACTTTCAAGATGCAGTGTAACTAATGCTTTTGGTGTGCATTCTCTGACTGCTTTGATCCCTGCTTTTAAATATCCACATAAAATCTTGGCATTCTTTGCATTTCCCCATGTATCTTTATAAGTTTCTCCCTTTGAATAATCTGGCATGATATCAAGCATTCCATTTGTAATCTCATTTCCAACTTGTACCATTCCGATATCTGCTCCAACTTCCTGGAATTTCTTTATCGTATCCTTTGTAAAATCGTAAACATTTTGTTTCATCTTTTCTGTATCATTTTTATCTTTTTCCCAAGCTTTTGGTATCTTTTGAAGTGCTGGATCCGCCCAGAAATCAGAATAGTGGAAATCTAGCAGAAGTTTCATATCATACTGTGCAGCTTCTTTTGCAATTTCAAGACCAGCTGCCACATCATTCGCACCACCTCCGTATGTTTCTCCTTTTTCATTTGTTGGATCATTCCAGATACGGATTCGAATATAATTAACTCCATTATCATGCAATACTTTTAACAATGATGTTTCTTTTCCGTCAAAATCATAGTATTTTACGCCTGCTTTCTTTAGTGCTGTATAGGATGAAATATCCATTCCTCGAATGGAACTTTGTGACATATTATTAAGTTTTTTGACAGAAGCTGTTAGATTCTTAAGTCCTGTATCTCCACCATATTCCCATGGATCTTTATAAGTGCTTACATCGACCTGATTTCCCTGTGCATAAGCAAAGATTGCAAGTGAAGACATTGCTTGTCCATTTTCATCAAAGAATGAGTCCCATGCCCCGACAAAATCTGCATCATTATAGATCAATCCACCTGCATTTTTCTCATCGATCGTTGCCTGAAGATAATCATAAATGCTCTTTGTCTGTGTCGTTATACTGGCTTTTCCTTCTGAATCTTTCCATGGACATTTGACACTGGAAATGATCATCTGCTTTCCTGCTGCCTTTTCTTCTACTGTATTCTTTAATGTTTTTACATAATTTTCATTGTGTGTATCCGGATAGATGTTTACTCCAATATAATCATAATCAACATCAGCATTTCCTAATTTTCCAATGATCCATTGAATATCTGAAGCATCTGTTGTTGGTGCCGATACACTAACAGCCGGTTTGATTCCTTCTTCTCTGATCATTTTCGAGATTTTGCTCATTGCAACAAAGCCTTCCCATCCATCTCCACTACTCATATTTAAGAAATTATAGTTTACTTCATTTCCGATCGTGATCATCGTTGGGACTGCATCTGCTGCCTTCAATTCTTTGATGACGTTTTTTGTATACTCCAGTGCCTTTTCTTCTGCTGAATCAGTATCCCAACCATCTGGTAATTTCTGCCCCCCTGCATATGTTATATCATCAGAATATAACAATGTAACATTTGTTTTTAATCCTGCTTTCTTGGCTTCTTTTAATGTCTTCTTAGCGTTTTCTAAAGACAGATAGCTTTCATTACCCTCTTTATCTTTTGTTGGATTCACTGCAACTTTCACAGAAATCGTATTGATTCCCTGTGATCTTACATATTCAAACACATTGGAAACTTCGATTCCTTTGTAATTTTTCCAGACTTTTTTCCACGCATTTTTTTGCAATTGATAATGGGAAAAATCTGCTCCTAAAACCGTCTGACTGCTGATTCCATTTATTTTCTTATACTGTGACATATCATTCGTATCACTGCTTATTGTTTCTGCCTTTGACTCCGCTTTTACGTTATGTGCAAACATTGGCATGGATGTTAATCCTGTTGAAACAGTTAATGTTGCTGCCACCAATGTTGTCAATATCTTTTTAACTTTGTTCATTTAACTTCTCCTTCCCTATCCTTTGTTATTTTTCTTACATTTTAACGCATGTAAATCATAAATGTGAATAAATCCTTCTGAAATTGTATTCCTTTTGCACTTTCATATTTCCATGCCTGTCCTGGCACTCCATAAATATAATATGCAGATGATGTCAACCCTCCTCTCTCTAATCGTTCTCTCTTAAACCAGTTTCCAAAAGAGCTGGTTGGTCTGCTCTTGATCGGATGAGAATCTAAGACCAGATATTTTTTTGTCTTGGGATTAAAATCAGCAACTGTTACATAATGTCCTGGTACATGCGAGATTGCTACACAACCTTTTTTCAGATATTCTCTTACTTCTGATGTACTGTAAGTTGTCTTAATATAAGTGAACCCATATGTGTCTCCAAATTTCTTCGCTGCCGCCTTAAAAATCCCATCATGTGTTCCGGCACCTATGATCCTGTAATGTTTCTCCACTGCATAATCTGCAAACAACATTGGATCAACAAATTGCCCATTCAATGCATATACTGCATTTGTGATCGCCACAACTCCGCAGCCTGCTGCTGCCATTTTCCCACTGTAATCCGAAACATTTCCATAATCTTTTCTGGCCCATGCAGGATCAAACTGCATAAAATCACGATACGGATATACATTTTTATTGTTAAGACGCATTATCTGCCATTGATAAGACTTCTGTGCTGCTTCTTTCTGTGTTTTTGTGAAACAGTTGTTCATATCTTTTATTTTACCGTCTGTCAAGGTACCATTTTCATCCATTGACAGATATTTTTCATTTTTTATATTTTTGATATAAAAATGATCGTACTCACGTATTAGTTTCCATGTGTGATCTTCTTTGCTTTGATTCAAAATCGAAACTTGATATTTCTGATTTCCCAGAAAAATGATCTGTACACGAATTCCTTCTCCAGAAGCTTTATTTTGTATCCAATAAGTTCCATTTCCTAGCAACTGTTTTTCATTCCCATTATATGGAATAGCTTCCTTATGATACAAACCTCTATCAATCCATCCAATTCCATATGCTTTCTTTTTCTCATAGATCACCTGAACATGATCGGATGTTTTACTAACCACGATCACTCCTGAATATCTTGGCGCTACCCCTATCTTTTTACTTCCTGAAGATGTTTCAAAAACATTCATCTTTTTTTTCAAAAATGCATAACTCTTTTTGAATGAACGATCATAAATTTTCCCAGCAAATTCATCATAGACCGTCTGGGGATTATCAAAATATCCTGGCTGTGCTGCCTGTATTTTGATGCCTGAGATCATGCAAAGAACAAGGCATATCACTACACAGATTCTTCTTTTATTTTTCCTGTATTGTTTTGTCATTTGATTTTCCTTTTATTTTGTTAATTCTATTGACAGTATATCATTTTCATGATAAATTATTAATCAGTTCTGCTGCTGTGGCACAGGAGGTAGCGCACCTCATTGGTAGTGAGGAGGTCACGGGTTCAACTCCCGTCAGCAGCTTTATAAAGAAGACTTAAAACATCCGTTTTAAGTCTTCTTTTTATTTCTCTTATCTTTACTTTAACTTTCCTGATCATTTCTGATCTTCCTGCGAATCCTCTGAATCGCATTATCAATGGATTTATCACTTTTTCCAAGTTTTTTTCGCAATCGTTGTATATGTTTCTCCATTCAGATAATGATACATCACCTGTTTTTCCGAATTTACTTAAATTCTGGTCAAGCATTTGTAATAATCATTTAATTCTTCCTTTCGAAGCATCATCTCCTCCGGAGTTTCCTCCGGAGTTTCTAAGATTTCATCCAATGATAATTCTTCTTCCTGATTCTTTTGTTCAAACAGAGAGATTGCTGTATTCAACGGAATATGCTTTTTTTCTGTTAAATGCAGTGATCGTTGTATAGATCTGTCTTTGCACACACAGATAAGCAAACGTTGAAAACGAAGTGATTTTTTTTCTTCCTGATAGGATGTCACTGCTTTAAAAAGCCCGATCATTCCTTCCTGGATCAGATCTTCTTCATCCCCACCTGCAAGAAAAAAGCTCCTTGCCTCTTTCCTTACCATATCCCTGTATCTCTCTAACAGACATTCCATCGCATCATCATTACCGCTTTGGATCTGTCTGAGCAATTTCTCATCAGAAATTGTTTTAATTCTTTCATTCTTTATTTTCCCAGTCGTTGTCTTACAACTTCAAACGCCAGAACACCTGCTGCTACAGAAGCATTCAGTGAATCAATATCTCCTTTCATTGGAATAGATGAGATAAAGTCACACTTTTCCTTTACCAAACGGCTCACACCGCTTCCTTCATTTCCAATAACAAGCCCGATCGATCCTGTCAGATTCTGACGATAAATCACTTCTCCATCCATATCTGCACATGCAAACCACATACCACGTTCTTTTAATTCATCCATTGTTTTTCCAATATTTGTCACTTTCACAACTGGTGTATAATTGATCGCACCTGCAGATGTTTTTGCTACGGTTGGTGTAATTCCAACTGCACGATGCTTTGGAATGATCACTCCATGTGCACCTGCAAGATTTGCTGTACGAATGATCGCCCCAAGATTATGAGGGTCTTCAATCCCATCTAACAGGATAAAGAAAGGATCCTCACCCTTTTCTTCTGCTCTTTTAAACAGATCCTCAATCGTTCCATATTCATATGCTGCGACAATTGCAACAACTCCCTGATGATGTTCATTTGTCAGCTGATTCAAGCGTTCTTTATCTACAAATTTAAGAATCGCATCTGTTTTCTTTGCCTCTCTTACGATCGTACGGATCGGTCCATCCTGACATCCATCCAATACAAAAATCTTGTCGATTGGTTTCTTTGCTCTTAAAGCCTCGATCACGGCATTACGCCCTGCGATCAGATCTTCTTTATGATTCATGTTCTTCTCCTATTTCTTCTTTTTTATTCAAATCAAAACCGATCCCGATCAATTCGATGATGCGGTCCATATCTCCTGCCAGATATAAATATCCAACCAAAGCTTCCACTCCAGTTGCTTTTCTGTAATCCATCATAGATGCATTCTTTGCAACAGAACCTGATTTGGAATTTCTTCCACGTTTATAAACAGCCATTTCTTCTTCTGTCAAAAATGGCTCGATCTTTTCAAACACTTCTTTTTGTGCAGAAGCTTTGACCATACTGCTTGATTTTTTGTGATACTTATTCACACTCATATTCCCTGCAGACATAACGATCGTTCGGATCACGATCTCATAGATCGCATCTCCAATGTAAGCAAGAGATAATGGAGAGTAACTTTTGGGATCCAATCCATCAAGATACAATCCTTCTTTGATCTTTTGAATTAAGCTCTGCTCCATTTTACACCTTCTCTTGTATCTTTTAATACGATACCCTGCTCTAATAACTGGTCTCTGATCTCGTCTGCTCTTGCAAAATCTTTGTTCTTTCTTGCCGCCTGACGTTCTTCGATCAGTTTTTCGATTTCTTCATCTAGGATCTCTTCTTCTTTTGTTGTTTCAATTCCAAGAACGCTGCAAAGATCTTCTAATACTTTTAGTATTTTCTTTGCATAGTCTGCACTGAAGTCTTTCACTGTTGAGTTTGATTCACGCACGATTTCAAAAATAGCCGAAACTGCATCTGCTGTGTTAAAGTCATCTTCCATTGCATCTTCAAATTTCTTTACAAGTACTTCTATATTAGCAAAATGTTCTGTTTCTTCTTTGCTTAAAGAACCTGTTTCTTCTTTAGCTGCCATCTCTCTGCATAGATCAATTGCTGTCAAGATACGGTCTAATCCTGTTTTTGCACTTTCTACTAAAGTATCACTGAAGTTTAATGGGGTTCTGTAGTGTGCACTTAACATGAAGAAACGAATCACCTGTAATGGATACTTTTCTCCAATTTCACGCACTGTAAAGAAGTTTCCCGCTGATTTAGACATTTTCTTATTGTTGATATTTAAGAAACCATTATGCATCCAGTAATTCGCAAACTTCTCCCCATTGCATGCTTCACTCTGTGCGATCTCATTTTCATGATGAGGGAAGATCAAGTCTTCTCCACCTGCATGAATATCAATTGTATCTCCGATATATTTCTTAGACATCTCAGAACACTCAATATGCCATCCTGGTCTTCCTTCTCCCCATGGAGAATCCCATGCGATTTCTCCTTCTTTCTTTGGTTTCCATAATACAAAATCAAGAGGATCTTCCTTTCCTTCTTCTCCTGTTACCTTGATCTCGCGATGTCCTGCTTCTAGATCATCAATATTTTTCTTGGAGAGTTTTCCATAATCTTTAAAAGATCTTGTCTTAAAGTATACAGTTCCATCTACTTCATATGCATGCCCTTTTTTGATCAATGTCTGAATCATTTTGATCATTCCACCGATTTCTTCTGTCGCTCTTGGCTGGTGGGTTGCAGGTTTGATATTTAACGCTTCCATATCTTGTTTGCATTCCTTAATATATCTTTCTGCGATCTCTGTTGCTGTTACACCTTCTTCATTTGCCTTCTTAATGATCTTGTCATCGACATCTGTGAAGTTTGAAACATAATTTACTTCATATCCTTTATATTCAAAGTAACGACGCACCGTATCAAAAATGATCATTGGTCTTGCATTTCCAATATGAATGTAGTTATACACCGTTGGCCCACAAACATACATTCCAACTTTCCCTGGATGCACCGGTACAAATTCTTCTTTTTGTCTTGTCAGTGTATTGTAGATTTTCATTTTTCTTTTTCCCTTCTGATTGCTTCTGAATTTTGATAATGTATAATAAATGTTTCCAGTGCCTGTCGTAATTCAGCATTCTCTCTTGCGAGCTTTTCGATATCCATATCGACTGGATTTGGAAGATCGATCTGGTCAAGCACAATACTCTGAATGCGATTGACTCTCTCTCCATCCTGTTTAACTACCTTACCTGGAACTCCGACAACAGTAGAATTCGGCGGTACATCAGATACAACAACACTTCCTGCACCAATCTTTGAGTTCTTTCCAATTGTAATAGATCCCAAAACCTTAGCACCTGAACTGATCATAACATTATCTTCAATCGTTGGATGACGTTTTCCAGTTTCATTTCCAGTTCCACCTAATGTAACACCTTGATATAAGGTCACATTATTTCCGATGATCGTCGTCTCGCCAATGACCACTCCATGCCCATGGTCAATAAAGAACCCTTCTCCGATCTGTGCACCTGGATGAATCTCAATTCCAGTTTTTCTCGCCCATTTCTGAGAAATCTTTCTAGCTTTGTAAAACTCTCCTTTCTTATATAATTCGTGTGCAACACGATGCCAATACAGTGCTTTTACATAAGGATACAAAAAAACTTCTTTCTCTTCCCTTAACGCAGGGTCTCTTAGTTTGATCGTATCATATTGGCTTTTCGCAAATTCTCGAAAACCCATCATAATTTCTAAACCTCCAATATATAGTATGTAATTTACAGGACTTTTTATATCATAGAGGATTCCATCAAAATTTTCTATAATACAAAAAACTCCGTCTCTAAATAAAGAGACGGAGTATATCCGCGGTTCCACTCTTTTAAAAGTTCCTGATCTTCTTATTATATATCTGACTAATATCACTTGATCAGGATACTTTCACTCGAATCCGTTAACGCCGGCAACGTACAAAACTACTTTATTCATCTTGTCTGCTCCCAGATGCATTCCAGACATCTTCCCTCAAAGCCGCTTCCAGCCGATGGCAGCTTCTCTCTGACAGTTCCAACTTGTCTGTACTAATTCTGTTCATTGCATTTAACTACGAATAGTTTATGCTTTTTCATACAAAATGTCAACAGATTCTTATTTTTCATACAAAGTATTTGTTATTTATTCTGGTAAAACTCTCGCCTTCACAACAGCCTTCTTCACTGCACTTCCTACAATGATCGCGATCACGATCTTTGCCGCATCTCCTGGAAGATATGGAATCACACCTGCATATAATCCCTGTACAAATGTTAAATGCATCTGTGCACACAGCCAGATCGTTCCAAATGCATATGTTACTGCTGTTCCAAGTACCATACCAATTACTGCCATCACTATGTTCCCTGAGAATTTTTCTACAAAAAATCCACTGATCAATGCCAAAAAGATAAACCCAACCAAATATCCTCCTGTTGGTCCTGCAAGTTTAGCAAGCCCACCACTAAATCCTGAAAATACTGGAAGTCCTACTGCTCCGATCAGAAGGTATACAAGATAACTGATCGTTCCACGTTTCATCCCAATGACCATTACCGCAAAATAAATCACCAAGTTCGTAAATGAAATCGGTACTGGTGTAAATGGCAATGTGATCGACATTGGTCCTAAAATACAAGTTAATGCTGCCATTAATGCAATCAGTGTTAAATCCTGAATTTTCATTGTTTGTTGTTCCATAATAAATTTCTCCCTCACTTTTATTATTTTCCTGTACTGACTGCCATTATATATCATCAATTTCTTATTGTCAACTTTGTTTTTTTAAAAGTTAACAATAAAAAATTCTTTTGATCATCCTAAAAAAGAAAGGCACCACCGATGCCTTTCTTAATCTTCGTTCTCTTCTTCTAAAATCCCAAGTTCTTTGATCCGCTCCTCAATCTTTTTTAAAGATTCTTCATAAGTTCCTTCTTTTGTCTCTTCCCTCTCCTGATTCATTCCATCAAGTAATTCGTCAATATTCTTACTTAATGGATTGCTGTCCGTTTTTCTCGTCAATAATCCCATATCTGTCTCCTTCTTCCGCTTCTTTGATGATCCTGCATGGATTACCTGCAGCAACTACATTGGCTGGAATATCCTTTGTTACAACACTTCCTGCACCGATCACACTATTGTCGCCGATCGTAACTCCAGGAAGAATCGTAACCCCTCCGCCAATCCATACTTTATCTCCAATCTTAACTGGGAGGGCCCATTCATATCCCTTTTCTCGTCTCTTCACATCTGCTGGGTGGTTCGCAGTATAAATTCCTACATTCGGACCTATAAAAACATGATTCCCGATTTCAACTCCTCCACCATCTAAAATCGTCAGATTAAAGTTTGAGAAAAAGTCACTTCCAATCGTTGTCCTATATCCATAATCCAGATAAATGGGTGCTTCCAGATGAACATTCTTCCCAAGACTTCCAAATATCTGTCCTATCAGATAATTCCGACGTCCTTTATCTTCCCAATGTTCATTAAACTGCCTGGTTAGAGATTTTGCATGGTTCCTCTCTTCTATCAGAGCTTGATCCTCTGCATTATATAAAATTCCCATCAACATTTTTTGTTTTTCCGTCATCTTTTTCCCTCCGTTGTCTTATATTTTATCATACTTCTTTTCTGTTATCTATCGAATTTGACTTTCTATCAAAAAAATTGTAGGATAAAAGAGATTTAACCATTAAGGAGGTTTAAACATGGATACCAACTTTATTATTTCTCTTGATTCCATTGCAGACGTGAATGCATTTGCAAATACGATCGCACATTTTAAATCTGAGATTGATCTTTCTTCTGGAAGATATATCGTAAATGCAAAATCGATCATGGGAATTTTCAGCCTTGATCTGACAAGACCTTTGACTTTAACCGTACATGGTAAAGATGAACTTGAAGAAATCAGCTCTGCAATTGCACCATACTTAAAAAATAAGTTTACTTGTGATCAATGCGAGCATTTGAAGTCTCTGTTTTTAGAGGCTTCTTTTATTTTGTGAATTTTATTTAGTAAAGAAAAAAGCATGATCTAAGTTCATTCTTAAATCATGCTTATCAACTGAGCGTGCGGGGATTCGAACCCCGGACAACTTGATTAAAAGTCAAGCGCTCTACCACCTGAGCTACACACCCTTAACTGGGGTAGCTGGACTCGAACCAGCGGTGCAGGAGTCAGAATCCTGTGCCTTACCACTTGGCGATGACCCATGCAGTACAAGCAACTATTTTATTATACATAATCTGTCGTTCTTTGTCAAG
>ENA-OQBD01001355-OQBD01001355.1-human-gut-metagenome-genome-assembly--contig:-NODE-1355-length-11415-cov-3.276400_pt1 | contig 11415 bp, 13 predicted proteins | sample MGYA00242742_ERZ504543 | MGnify/ENA primary metagenome ERZ504543 (study PRJEB26092, sample SAMD00036239) | human gut metagenome | host: Homo sapiens | study: EMG produced TPA metagenomics assembly of... | reverse complement strand
AACCGTTCCTCCAGTCCCGGTTTCTTTTTTTTTCTAATTCATCACTCATTTTTTACTCCTTCGGCTGCCTGAATTTCTGTCACTGCTGCCGTCAGTGTGCCATCCAGCAAATGGATCTGCACGGTATCTTTTTTTCCTGATCTGGTGGATGCTCCGCAGTGCCTGATGGTTCCCATCCTCCACGAATGCATACCCTCCACTGAGTTTCTTTACCGGGGAATAGCTCTCCAGCGTGCCTGCCAGAAGTGCCAAGCGGTGTCTGCGCTCACGCAGCAGTTCCTCCATGCGTCCGGTCAGTTTCTCTTCATACTCTGCCACTCTTCGCCGGTTTTCATTCATCCGCTGCTGTGGACTGAGATAGTGCAGGCGCATCCTCTGGTGCTCCAGATGGTTTCTTGCCACGGTTACTTTCCTTTGGAGTTCTTTGTCCATCTGCTGCCGCATGCCAAGCAGTTCCTGCATTGCCTGCCGGTAATCAAACACCGCCAGCTCCGCTGCTGCAGACGGAGTCGGTGCCCGCAGGTCTGCGACATAATCTGCAATCGTAAAGTCCGTCTGATGACCGACAGCGGAGATCACCGGAATCCGGCAGTCAAAACTGCGCGCGCTACCTTTTCCTCGTTAAATGCCCACAGATCCTCTATAGATCCACCGCCCCGTCCGACAATGATTACATCCACGCCGATCTGTTCAAGTGCATGAATTCCATGGACAATTGATGCTGCCGCACCCTCTCCCTGCACCAGGGCCGGGCAGAGAATCAGCTGCACATACGGGTTCCTGCGCCCTGCAATATTGCGGATATCCTGAATCGCTGCCCCGGTCTCTGCCGTAACAATCCCCACGGTTTTTGCATAGGTGGGAATGGGCTGTTTGTATTCCTCCGCAAACATTCCCATCTCTTCAAGCTCCCGCTTTAACGCTTCAAATTTCAGATACAGATTTCCCTCTCCGTCCCGTTCAATCGTCCGTGCATAGATCTGGTATCTGCCATCTCTTTCATACACTTCCACGGATCCGGTCACAACCACACGGTCGCCCTCTTTCATCGGGAATTTTAATCCTTCCCTGCGGCTTCCTGCAAACATGATCGCGTTTATCGTTCCGTCTGCATCTTTCATTGTAAAATAAATATGCCCGCTGGAGTGATACTTACAGTTAGATACCTCTCCCTTGATGCTGATATGGTGCAGCATAAAGTCCTGAGCGAACATATTTTTAATGTATTTATTTACCTGCCCTACCGAATATACATGTTTCATCATTCTGCAAACTTTGCAAGAATTCCATTGACAAATGCCGGTGACTCATTGGTTCCGTATTGTTTTGCCAGTTCCACAGCCTCATTGACCGCAACCTTAAACGGAATCTCATCATCATAACGGATCTCATATACCGCCAGACGGATCAGTGCCAGATCTACTTTGCCCATACGGGTTGTCTTCCAGCCTTTTGCGACTTCGTTGATTGCCTCATCAATTTCTGACAGATGGTTATAGATATCCCGATAGCGCTCTGCGATATACTGGAAATCCTTGTCTGTCACATGGTCAACTTCCTCGCCAAATAATACCAGCTGTTCTGACAGTTCTCCCGCGTCAAAAAATTCTACACGGAAAAGCATCTTAAATACATTTTCTCTTAACTCTCTTCTTGTCATCTTCTCTCCTCGCTTAAAAATAAAGGATGTCTTTCATTTAGACATCCTTTATTATACCATATTCTGTTTCGAATACAAAGATTTAATTGTCAGTTCCCATATCAACACTTGCAATACGGACATTGACAACAGCGACTGTCAGGCCTGTCATATTCTCGATGGCAGCCTTTACTTTATCCTGTACCTTGGCAGAGACTTCCGGAATGCTGTAACCATATGCAATGTTGATGGCAACATCAACCTTTACTTCATTGTCCATAATTTCAATCATGATTCCCTTAGAAAGGTTCTTCATGCCGAGCTTGCTGACAATTTCGTTTGTGATGTTTCCCGCCATGGAACTGACACCATCTACTTCTGTTGCTGCAAGTCCTGCAATGATCGCAACGACTTCATCTGCGATACGGACATCCCCGATGGGATCTGATTTTATCTGAACTGTTTTTCTGCTATCAGCCATAATACAATTGCCTCCTCAGTATTTTATCTTTGCTTATTATAACAGACTCTGTATTATTTGGAAAGCATAAAATTATACAACCTGCCCCTTGGATACATATACCTGATACGACTCATTTCCGGTCAGTGACTTGCCCTCTGTGACACGTACATTCTTGTCGGTAATCACGTATTCCACGCTTGCATTATCTTCCACTACGGTATCCTGCATCAGCACACAGTTTTTCACTTTTGCGCCTTTTCCAACGTGAACGCCTCGAAACAGGACGCTGTTTTCGACTTCTCCCTCGATCACACAGCCATCGGCAACCATAACATTCTTTGCTTTGGAACCGTTGATATAACGGGTCGGGTTATCGTCACGGATCTTGGTGTAAATCTGATTTGGAGAAAACAGTGCATTTAAGTTTTCTTCCTGTAACAGACGCATATTTTCTTCAAAATAACTCTGGGTATCATGGATATTGACCACATAGCCATCGTAGCAGAACCCGCGGATATCCAGCCGGTCAATCTGCTTGTCCAAAAGGTCACGTACAAAGTAAGTATGCCCATGTACATACGCATCATCTATCATATTGATCAAAAACTCGCGTTCTACCACATAAATATTCATGCTGAAATTCATCTCCCCCTCTTCGGTCGGGTTGATGTAAATCTTGCTGACGCGGTCTCCGTTCATGCCGAGTGCATAGTACAGATCCATGCGGTCCCTGCTCTGACGGATAAATGCCTTCGGAATTTCCTGCTTGCGGTACATCATGGTCACATCCGCACCACTCTTGATATGCGCATCTAAAAGTTCATTAAAATCAAAATTGATGGCAATATTTGCATCGGTCATAATGACATATTTCTGTGGCTGCTTTAACAGATATCCGCGCAGACTCTCAAGTGCCTCGATGCGTCCCTCGAATACCTTTACCTGTTTCTGTGCGAACGGAGGAACAATATTCAGGCCTCCGTTTTTGCGGACCAGATCCCACTCACGGCCGGCGCCGAGATGATCCAGCAGGGAATGGTAATTTTTTCTTACGATAATGGAAATATTGTCAATTCCGCTATGTACCATGCTGGAAAGAATAAAATCGCACATGCGGTATCTGCTGGCAAATGGAATGGATGCCATGAGGCGCTCCGAAGCCAGCTCCGGCACCATTGCATCATAGCTGTTCGGGAAAATAATTCCCAATGCCTCTGTCTTTGAATTTAACATTGCTCCTCACCCTCCTTCACATCTTCATAAATCATAGCGCTCGGACCAATTTTGGCGCCTTTTCCGATCGTCACATCCGCTGCAATTGTGGCAACTTCTCCGACACCTTCTCCTTCTGGCTTAGCTCCCACAACGGCATCTTCTTCTACGGTTGCATTTTCTGCAATGATACAGTGTCTGACAACTGCACCTGCCTTAATGGTGGAATGTCCCATCACAACCGCATCCTCTACGATAGCACCTTCCTCCACGGTAACACCCGAAAACAGAATCGAATGTCTGACCGTTCCCTTGATATTACATCCATCGGTAATCAGACAGTTATCCAACACAGCATTCTCTCCGATTCTGTGACCGGTCATACCACTGTTTCGGCTGTAAATCTTCCAGTTTTCATCAAACAGATTGATTCCACTGTGCTCCGGATCAAGCACTTCCATATTTGCCTCCCACAGAGACGGAATGGTTCCGACATCTTTCCAGTATCCGTTGAAATGATAAGCATACATCTTTCTTCCGTCACGCAACAGATTTGGAATAATATTGTTTCCGAAATCGTTCTCTGAATTTGGATCTGCTTCGTCCTCAATCAGATAATTTTTTTAAAATATCCCAGTTGAATATGTAGATTCCCATGGACGCAAGATTGGATTTCGGCTCCTTTGGTTTCTCCTGGAATTCCGTAATCTTATCATCCTCGTCTGCTACCATCAGACCAAAACGGGATGCATCCTCCCACGGTACTTCCATGACTGCGACCGAAAATTCTGCTCCCTTCTTCTTATGGAATTCAAGAAAATCACTGTAATCCTGTTTGCAGATCTGGTCTCCCGAGAGAATAATTACATACTGCGGATCATAGCGTTCAATAAAAGCAATATTCTGATAAATAGCATTTGCCGTGCCTTTGTACCAGTCAGACCCCGATGCTTTCTGGTACGGCGGAAGCACATGCACACCTCCGTAAAGACGGTCCAGATCCCACGGCTGGCCATTTCCAATATACTCGTTTAATACAAACGGCTGATACTGGGTCAGAATACCCACCGTATCAATTCCTGAATTTACGCAGTTCGACAGCGGAAAATCAATGATACGGTACTTTCCCCCAAACGGAACTGCAGGCTTTGCAAGCTTCTGTGTCAGTGCATATAATCTGGACCCCTGGCCTCCGGCAAGCAACATCGCAACTAGTTCTTTTGCCATATAAGTATCCCCCCTTCTGTTCATAATAAATTACACTTATTATGGTATCATAAAAGGTGGATAATTCCTAGCACTTTTGGCTCTTTTCGTTTTTTTAGCAAAAACTTTTGTACTATGATATAATAAGAGAAACAAATCATAACGGAATCAGGAGGAAATCCCATTGAAACGATTACACTTCACCAGATGCAGGACTTCTTTGCTTGCTGTTTTACTCGCTTTTTCCGTAGCTTTTGTACCTGTACCATCCATTTCTGATACAAGTTCCAATTCTGCAGCACTCCTTACGACTGCACAAGCTGCCAAAAAGAACACCAAAAACAGTTTTTCACTCAATGAAGTACCAAAATACAACGGAAAAGCTTCTGTTGTTGTACACGGCAACCAGCCCTATTTTACTTCGCGGGAAAAGCAAAACACCAAAAGTTTTGAGTCGTATCATAAACTTGATAAACTCGGACGCTGCGGTGTCGCCTATGCCAATATAAGCATTGATACCATGCCGACTGAAAAGCGCGGGGAAATCGGACAGATCCGGCCTTCTGGCTGGCATACGGTCAAATACAGCGGCGTGGTAGACGGAAACTATCTGTACAACCGCTGCCATCTGATCGCTTACTGTCTTACAGCTGAAAATGCCAACAAAAAGAATCTGATTACCGGTACCCGTTATCTGAACAACGAAGGCATGCTGCCTTATGAGACAAAGACGGCCCAGTATATCGACAAAACCAAAAACCATGTTTTATACCGTGTGACGCCGGTTTTTAAAGGCAGTGATTTAGTTGCCTCCGGTGTACTGATGGAAGCCTACTCTGTAGAGGATCAGGGAAAGGGAATCTCTTTTTGTGTGTACTGCTACAATGTGCAACCGGGTGTTGCCATAGATTATGCCACCGGTGACAGTCATCTGCGTGGAAAAAATAACCAGAATTCCCATAAAAGTTCTGCAAAGGAACACGCATCCACGGTCTATATTTTAAATACCAACACCAAAAAATTCCACAAGCCGGACTGTTATTCGGTAAAGCAGATGCGCAGTAAAAACCGAAAAAAATACAAGGGGCTCCGCAAAAAATTGATCAAAGACGGATATTCCCCTTGTAAAAACTGCAACCCATAACGGCTGCCGGTATTTTGACAACTATACTTCAAACGTATTCAGCCTTGCGGCAAGTTCGTGGGAACCTGCTGTAAGTCCTGATATATCATTTTCCACCTCATTCATATGTGCTGCCAGTTCCTGTGTCGTTGCCGTAACCTGCTGGCTTGCGGCTGCGGTGCTTTGTGCACTTCCTTCTATCTTTTCCACCTGCTCCGATACGGAATGGATCTCTGACATGGTCTGTAAAACGATGGATGAAATCCGGGCTACTTTTTCATTCGTCTCGGAAATGCCATCTTCAATCAGGGAAAAGGAAGTAATCACTTCGCTGGTATCATCAATATTTGTCTGATTGCTGTTTACAACCAGATCAATACATTTTGCGCACTCTTCGAATCCGTTGACAAGTGATGTGATAATGGTTTTGATGCGCTCCAGCTCATTGGATGTATTCTCAGACAATCCTTTGATGCTTTCTGCAACAACGGCAAACCCTTTTCCGGCTTCCCCTGCCCGAGCTGCTTCAATGGATGCATTCAGGGCAAGCAGGTTTGTTTCGGATGCGATTTCTTCAATACTGGAGAGAATTTCTGACATTTTTTCGATCGTCTGGTTCGTTTCTGCAATCCGGGAAGCAATGGTGGAAACATTATCGGTCATCTGTGCACTTCCCTTTGACATTGCCTCTATATGGTGTTTCATATTACCGGAATTTTCGCGCAATGTCTCTGTACATTGATTGATATTCTCTGTTGCAGAAGCTATTTCATCCTCCCCACTCTGGATATCCGTAATGGTTTTATGCATCTGTCCGATTGCTTCTGCCTGATGGGTTGCTTCCGCTGCAATGCCTTCAATGGCATCTGCAATCTGCCCGGTCGCTTTGTGTGCGGAATCGGTCATGTCCTTCAACCGGTCCCCGGCATCCGTTACGCTCTGGGATATGGACATACTGTCTTTTATGATGCCGCCAAATTTTTCCCATGGATTCATTGGCATTTCTGACCATTGCACCAAGTTCGTCCTGCCGGTTTATCACGTTACTGTCAACCGCACCGGTGAGTTTCCCGGAAGAAATATTTTCAAGTTTTCCACGGATGACATCCAATACCTTTACGAGACGTCTTGCGACAAAATAAGTAAGGAATATCATTGCTATGATAAGGATAATACCCTCAGCGATCAGTATGCATACATCCTGCCGGAAAGTCTGTTCGATTTTTTTCGTATTTGCACTTGCTTCAATATTTGCATTGATATCATCCGTATAGCATCCTGTCGTCAGCACCCAGTTCCACGGCTCAAATTCCTCACTGTAAGCAATTTTAGGTGCCTGTGTTTTACCATCAGATTTCGTAAAAATAAATTCGTTGAACCCGCCGCCTTTTTCTGCTGCTTTCATGATTTCCTGTATGATCATGACACCATTATTGTCTTTTAATTCTTTCCGGTTTGATCCTTCCTGATCTGGCAGGATCGGATGCATGACAAGGGTATAATCGGTACTGTCTACCCAGATATATCCATCTCCTTCATCTCCGTAGCGGAAATTTCTCAATGTCTCAAGTGCGTTTGTCTTTGCGGTTTCTTCATCCATCTGCCCGTTTTTGAACTGGTCGTAATAATACTTCACGATTGGTAATTCCCGACTGTACCTGCGACTTTACTTCTGTTTTGTATCCATCCAGAATATCCTCATAGCGGATATCTTTGATGGTTGTTTCCGTAAATTTGAATATGCCCGCACATGTGCCGACAAGGATCAGACATGCCGCTATAATAATTCCTGTAAAAATTACGGACAGTCTGGCTGACAGTGATTTTTTCATTTGTAAGACCTCCCAATTGCTAAACATAGCTTATATATTTACTGTTACTGTTATATTATATTATAACACTTTTCCCATGTTTATCCAACAGACGCAGCCCTATTTTCCAATGATTTCATCGGTATTGATGAATTCATACGGTGTCTGCTGGTAAACGTAATAATTCAGCCAGTTTGCATAAAGGATATTTCCATGTGACCGCCACTGCAGCATCGGCCGCTGCGTTGGATCATCATCCGGATAATAATTACACGGAAGCGTGATCGCAAGTCCCTTCTCCCTGTCACGCTTATATTCACTGTCTAATGTCATCCGGTCATATTCCGGGTGTCCCATCACAAAAATCTGGCTGCCATCCTGATTGATTACCAGAAAAAACCCCCGCCTCTTTTGATTTTGCCAGAATGGTCAGTTCTTCCATGCTTTAAAATTATCTTCCTCCCGGATCTCGGTATGCCGGGAATGTGGAGCATAAAAATAATCATCAAATCCGCGTACCATCGGAATCTTGCGATTCATTACATGGTGCCGGAATACCCCGAACATTTTCTGCTTTAGATCATATTTTTGGATTCCGTAATGATAATAAAGTGCAGCCTGCGCCCCCCAGCACAAATGCAGGGTGGATGTCACATGCTTTTTGGACCACTCCATAATCTCACACACTTCATCCCAGTAATCGACTTCTTCATATTTCATCTGTTCCACCGGTGCACCGGTAATGATCAGCCCGTCAAAATACTGGTTCTTAATTTCCTGAAACGTCTGATAAAACTTGTTCAGGTGGCTCTTTGAAGTATGGGTGGATGCATGGGATGCCGGTGCAAGCAGCGATACGTCTACCTGTAACGGGGTGTTTGACAATGACCGGAAAATCTGCAATTCCGTCTCTTCTTTCAGTGGCATCAGGTTCAGAATCACGATATTGATCGGACGAATATCCTGATGCATCGCACGGGACTCATCCATCACGAAAATATTTTCCTGTTCGAGGATCTCCTTTGCAGGCAGATCACTTTGTGTTCTGATTGGCATAACTTTTTCTACCTCCCACCAAATTGTTCTATAAATGTATCTTCGGAAATAATCGGAATTCCCAGTTCTTTTGCCTTACGATTCTTAGATGATGCGGATTCCACGTCATTGTTGACAAGATATGCCGTCTTTTTTGAGACGCTTCCTGTCACTTTTCCGCCCTGGCTTTCTACATAGGCCTTAAATTCATCCCTGTTTTTATAGTGATGCACATCTCCGGTGATCACAAAGCTCAGTCCCGCACAGCTTCCGGAAGAAGTATCCTGCACTTCTACATGTTCTATCGAAAGTTCATGAAGCAGATCCTCAAACCCACTGTGGTTTTTTTCATTCTGATACCAGGTTACAATTGATCGGGAACGTTCCGCTCCGATCCCCTCAATATCCTCAAACCCGTCCCCCTGATGCAGACGTTGCAAAAAGCCTTCAAAACCAATGGCGGCAATAATTTTTTTCCCCGGCATCCACACCGATCAGCGGTATGCACAGGGCAAATATAAAGTTCACCGGATGTACCTGCCGGCTTTTTTCAATGGACTGTTCCATATTTGCCACAGATTTTTCACCAAAGCCCTCCATCTGGCTGATCTCCCCGAAATGCTCTTTCAAGCGGAAAATATCCGCAAATTCATGGATAAATCCCGCATTCATAAAACGAAGCATCGTCTGAATGGAAAGGCCGTCGATATCCATCCCCCACTTGCTGACAAAACGGGTAAATTTCTTGACATTTTTGGCTGTACAGTCCGGATTGGTACAATGCAGGGTCTTTGTGCCACTGTTTTCACTCACATGAACTTTTGTCGGTGCATGGCACACCGGACACTGGGATGGAATCTCCGGAGCACCTACAGCATCTTTTACCGCAATACATTTCGGAATGATCTTATTAGCTTTGATCACGGAAAGTGTACACTCTTTTCCGATTCCCAGACGCTCGATCTCGCTGATATTGCATAGAGATGCTCTCGATACCGTTGTTCCCTCAATCTGCACCGGTTCAAACACGGCAACCGGGGAAATCGTAGACACCGCACACGACCATTCGATATATTTTAGTTTTGTATCCACGGCCTCATCCTGCCATTTGAACGCAAAACCGGCGCGTGTCGCATGATGCCCGGTCACACTTCCCGATGCCGCATAATCCGTATCATCATAACAGATCACCAGACCATCTACCGGAATATCCATTTTTCCGCTCTCTACAAGTTTCGTCCATCGGTCAATGGCTTCCGGAAGTTTTTGGGCGGTTGTCGCTTCCCTGTCTACCACATCAAATCCCAGTTCTTCCAGAAAGTGCATCCGCTCTCCCCACGATACCATCGGCTCATCCAGATGCACCAGTGTAAATGCATGAAACCTGACATGGCGTGCCTTCACTTCTGCCGGATCTTCCAGATTCAGCGTTCCGGATGCCAGATTTCGCGGATTTGCATATTTTTCATCGTCATCCTCAATCATGTCGTTGATCTGTGCAAAATCTGTATAGGATATGGCAGCTTCTCCTCGCACAACCAGATGCCCCTGATACGAAATCTTTTGCGGGAATCCTCCGATAGCACCCTTTAAAAATGTAATGTTGGTACCCAGGTTTCCATTTCCTCTGGTAAGAATTTTTACAAGATTTCCGTTATCATACGTCAGAACCAGCGTAAGTCCGTCCAGTTTCCATGACAGCCAGATCGGATAAACTCCCGCCCATTGCTGCAGTTCTTCCACCTGTTTGGTCTTCGCCAGAGAAAGTGCCGGATACTCATGCGGTTCTTTTTGTCCGCTTCCGGATTCTTCATATCCGGCATTCTGCGTCGGGCTGTCCTTTATAATATATCCGGTTTTTTCTTCCAGCGTGGTAAGCTCATCAAACAAAGCATCCCACTCATAATTTGGCATGATTTCATCCTGTCCGTTATAATACGCAGCTGATGCTGCATTCAACTGTTTTACCAGTTCTTCAATCCGTTGCTTTTCTGTTTCCATTTTTGTTCTCTCTATCTATATGATGATTTACCACCGTATACGTGCCATGTATGGCAGAATTGCGTGGTTTTCGTTTTGATTTTTGTGATTTTTCCATTGGTCGCACGGGCTGATTGCTCGAATGTGCGATCAACTGTTTTAACTTTTTAAATTCCTCCGGTGTAACATCCCGGTACTTTCCTGATTCGAGATCTCCCAGTTCAATATTCATGATCCGTACACGTACCAGTTTCTGTACACGGTACCCAAAATATTCACACATGCGTCGGATCTGTCGGTTTAATCCCTGTGTCAGAATGATCCGGAACTGTTTTTTTCCTGTCCGTTCTACCCTGCATTTGCGCGTTGTCGTGCCAAGTTCCACAAGCGGAACACCGTTTGCCATACCATGCAGAAATGCATCCGTCACCGGACGGTTCACGGTAACAAGATATTCTTTTTCATGCATATTTCCCGACCGCATAATTTTGTTGACAATCTCACCGTTATTCGTCAACAGCAACAGTCCTTCCGACTCTTTATCCAGACGCCCGACCGGATAGATCCGTTTCGGATAATGCAGGAAATCAATCACATTATTTTTTTCCCTTTTTTCCGCCGTGCAGACAATACCCGCCGGCTTGTTAAGCGCGATCAGTATCATTTCTTTTTCTGGCAGAGATAAAGTGGCGGTAGACCTGCGAGGACACAACGGTGATGACCGAGCTCACAGCGGCACCAATTACTGAACCAGCGATACCAATCTTGGAGGCAAGCGCGACGCTCGTCGGCGGCAGCTGCGGCGCCGGCGATGATCTCGGGGAATGGAAATGTCGTCAAACAGGCCCTTTTTGGGCGCGATGGCCATGGTCTGTCCGATGGAATGGTTCTCGTGCACGCCGTTGTTGAGCGATGCCGGCGTCATGACGCGCGTGCGCGGCGCGTC
>ENA-OQBD01001354-OQBD01001354.1-human-gut-metagenome-genome-assembly--contig:-NODE-1354-length-11428-cov-2.132555_pt1 | contig 11428 bp, 12 predicted proteins | sample MGYA00242742_ERZ504543 | MGnify/ENA primary metagenome ERZ504543 (study PRJEB26092, sample SAMD00036239) | human gut metagenome | host: Homo sapiens | study: EMG produced TPA metagenomics assembly of... | reverse complement strand
GTGAAATATTAACATAAAAACGAATCTTCATTTGATTTATCTCTTCCCTTTTTTCTTTATCCAAATCTCTCCATACGAATCTCATGTTTGCATACTTTTACGTAACCAAAAGAAACGAAATATCACAAAAACCAGTAAAATAAGAGACAAGCAAATATTGAAAGAGCCCACCAAGTACAATACCAGACCGGAAGTACCTTAATATGAAGAACTGCCATGTCTTTACTCCACTTCCCATCATTATTTGCCGCTTTTAAAAGAAATCTATAATTTCCTGCCGGCAAATTAGAATATGATACCGGACTTATATCACCTTGTTTATACCATTCCTCATTATATCCTTCTAATTTATAAGCAAAGGTATTATGCTTCCCTGCTATAAAATTAGAAACGACAAATGATATAGAAAAAGAGTTTTGAGAAGATTTCAGTATGATATGGTCTACACTCTCTATATTCTCTTTAAGTATTCCTGTGTCGTCATTTGGAAGTACCTCTTTATTAAAGACGAATAACTTGTTAATTATCGGTTTAGGAGTGTAAGGATTATCTATTAACGTTTCCGGGCGAAATGAGGTTATCCCATTTATCCCGCCAAATAGCATATTCCCCTTACTAATACGGCAATAAGATCTTGCATTGAATTGATTACTTTGCAAACCATCCACTATCGTAAAATTACGTAATTTCCGATTATCCGGATTAAAGCAACTCAGACCTTGATTAGTACTCACCCATAAACGTCCATAACTATCTTCCAGAATTCCATAGATAACATTACTCGGCAAACCGTTATCCGTTGTATATTGCAACGGCTCTTGATCCCCTTCTCGCAAAGCAAAAAGTCCGTTGCAGGTACCAATCCATATATAACTTGATGCAGATTCATAAATACAATTCACAAAGGACTGCTCCAATACCGTAGGAATATGGAAATCAGTGTTGGTCAATAAAGACTTATCAATCTGGTTATATACAGATAATCCCATTTCTCCACCTGCCCAAATGCGCCTTTTAGAATCTCGAAATAATAAGCGATTATATTTTTGTATGGGACGTCCTTTTACATCTTTGTCTATAACAGTAAAACATTTTTGAGCAATATCAAAATAGATGAAATGCTCCAATGAAGCTATCCACAGCCCTTCTCCCTCATCCGATATAATTGAATAAATATTATTACTTGGTAAGTTACTATTCTGCTGGTTATAAAACTCTTTTTTTTCCGTTTTACGGTTCAATATCATCATTCCGCCGGCATGAGCACCTACATATACTTTATCGGTAGACTCATCCACATATACAGTTTTGATATCTTTAAAAGGAACCCCTTCCGATGTATCCGGATTGAATAAATAGTTTTTATAAGACTTTGTTATATTATCATAGAAATTCAAGCCGCCATCGCTCGTGCCAATCCACAAATTATTCATTTTGTCTTCTACAATACAACTAACCACATTATCGCTTAACGAATTATAGAAAGGAATATGCTTTATCTGCTGGAAACGATTACATAACGAATGATAATAACTCAAACCACCCCAATATGTACCCAGCCACATACCACCTTGCGAATCTCTGAATATACAACGCACCGAGTTCTGAGATAAAGTTCCGACTTGAGTTATAGAACTCTCCATCGAGGAAAAACAATCTTTTCCTTCCTTATATATATTTAATCCGCTATAAGTACCTACCCATAAACGATTCTCCTGATCCAATGCCAACGAACGCACATAATTTGAATTTAAACCGGACGTCTTATCCTCATAGCGATAATTCTTTAGTTTCTTGGCTTTTATATCATACATATATAAACCACTGCCTTCGGTCGCTATCCATATTCTATTAAACATCTGGCATAAAATTCCGTGTATCCGCGCTTTTGTCGGTAACTCCACCAGCTTCTTCAATGTTCCATCCTGCAAAGAATAGGTATATACTCCACTCTCTGTACCGATATAAACACAGTCCCCCTGCCTGACTAATGTAGAAGGGTTCAGCAGATGCAAAGCCGTAGACAGAGTATCACTCATGAAATGTCCGCCTTTCACATCAAAAAGCAAGATACCTCCCGCCGTTCCAATCATCAGCCAGTCTTTATGTAAAGGCACAATATTCATGACAGCCACATTTTGCCCCTCTTTCTTATAATAAAAATTAGAGAACTCATTCTGACGACGGTTATAAAGTGATAAGCCGTCCCGTGTTCCTATCCAGATACGATTATCGTCATCAATAACAACGCAACGGGTAATATCATTCGCTATGCTCTTGGGATTCTTATATTGATGACGATAGACCGTAAAATTATAACCGTCGTATTTATTAAGACCATCATAGGTGGCAAACCATAAATTACCTTCTTTATCCTGATTAATTCCCAATATTGTACTATGCGACAGTCCATCTTCCAAACCTATATGCATGAAACGCATTCCATCGATTTCATCGGCAAACCCGATGCCGGTAAATAACATTCCACATAGCGTTAGTAAAAGTCGAAGCATCTTCATATATTATATTATTAATACAAAACAAAGAAACAAAAATATATTAATTATATATGATTTTAACTATTATTTTTTTAACTTGGGCTTTCAGGGAATACTTGCAGAGGAATAAAAGAAAAACCCGGTACAGGATTAAATATACGCCCGTCCGCATCAGTCGGAGCCACTTTCAAATAACCATTTACACAGGAAATTTCCAAGATCCCGTTCTCTTTTCGGATACGCATATTCTTAGAATCAACCTCAGTAACATCTAAAAGTGAAGTAATTACCGGCAAAACCATATATGCGGAATAAGGACAATGATCCATCTTTATGGTTACTCCCTGTTTAGAATAAACATAATCCATACTCACCGGCATCGAACCTTGGATAGGAGTTTGTTGGTCAATATCTACCAAGTGCGTATTAACATGGAAATTATGCGTATCTTTTTCTTTAGTATACGTAATATCCGTATCCAAGTCGTCCAGTATTACTGTAAATCGTTCCGTATTGCACCATTTCAACCGCGGCGTTCCGCTCATTATATACTTCCGGCTGTTGCTCTGCATATTGGGTGCTTCTATCAAAGCATACCGGTTGGTCGTAGCGGCAAATACCGGACCGGCCTGTTCGTGCCATAACAGAGAAACGGCGCCTCCCATGGGATGAGTTCCTTTTACTTTATATTCCGCATCGAAACCGGTACATGTAGAACGCCACGGACCTTCTGCAACCAGCCACGTACGAATATCCCGGAAGTACTTCACCCCATAAGCATTATCGCGCGGCAATGCCTTGTATTGTTGCGTCTTGACGGGTGGAAGCTCAAGAAAAGCCGTCAGCGCCTTGGCATGTCCGAAGGTATGATGAATACAAGCCGGAATGCCAGAGGCCCGATAATCGCGTCCGGCATGAAGCAAACCGTCATCCGTCGATTTTTTCAGTAATTGTATATTGCGGCGAATAGCCTCCAGGTACTCCGGATGATGCGCGGCCATGGCATAATAACCGCCCATAAAGCCGTCGCTTGTACGTCCGCCCCCAAATATGTCCACTTAAAACTGCGCGTGCCCCAACTGTTGTCCCATGCACCGTCGGGCAACATAAATTCCAGGTGGGTATTCATGGAGCGTTCCACGATGGAGAGCAACTCCCGGTCGTTCACCATAAGCGCATAATAAGCCAGATTAGGCAAGGATTCCTCTACATTATATCCCAAGTCCACCGGGAGACAGCCGTTCTTGGTAGGTGTCCATATTTTAGGCCCTTCGCCGTATAAAAAGAAATCGTTCGCCGTAAAGAACTTCTTCAAGTCCGAAGCAACAATCCGGGCTTCCTCCTTGAAGTCCGGGCGGTCGAACATCTCTCCGAGAGCCTGCAAGGCATACGTCGCCGAAGCGGAATAGTTCACATTGTTCAGGCGCTTCATACTCCCCTGCATACGGCGGCTGTACATCTGCGGATTCTTCATCATGAATTCGCCGGCTTCCAACAACTGCTCTTTCCAATGGTTACGCGTAGAGTCATCCAGCAGATGCCCGTGGTAATGCACTGCCTCATACAGAGCAATAGCGGCGAATACGGTAGTCCCGCTCCAATCGGATACGTGTACATCGTTCATCCAGGAGCCGTCCGGACGGTGCACGTTCTCCATCCATTTCATCAGTTTCTTGGCGGCAAGCAGATATTTGTCATTGCCGGTTTTGTCTGCCAGATACATCAGAGGAAGAACCGTGTCTCCTATCCGTCCGTGAATGCGGGCACAGGCGGGACACAGAATACCGCCGTCGAGCGACGGATGCAGCCCTTCGCATTGGTAGGCCAGCAGAGCATCCACCCACTCCACCAGCAGTTTCTCCGCATCATTGCGCAAGGAGTTGTCTGAATAAACGGGATTTCCGGCACATACACGTCCCGAGAAAGAAAGTACAAACGCAATCACTATAAAAACGATGTTTCTCATACCATTATACACTATTAGATTTATTTTTCAAAAGTAAGACATTCCGGTAATATAGCGTCCTTATTTTCTCCAATACACCGCAACATACGTTTACCGGTTCTGCAATTTTGTTGAATCTTCATCAATTTTGTTGAAAACCTGCATGCCAAAACAATATTAGCAGCTTTTTAAACACATCAGGCATGCTTATCAGAACAAATGCCCTACCTTAGCAACCACTACTGAAAAACCGATATAACATGTAAAACTAACATTTAATATAGCATGAAAAACTTATCTCTACTCATGTGTACCGCTTTCTGCGGACTGCATACCGCCCAAGCGGATGCGGCAGACAACAAGAAAAACGAAAGGCCCAATATTCTCTGGCTCACCTTCGAAGATACCAGTGCTTACGAATTCGGCTGCTACGGCAACAAGGATGTGCACACCCCCAATGCAGACAGTCTGGCTGCCCGCGGCATACAATTCATGAACGCATGGTCGGTGGCCCCGCAAAGTTCGGCCGCACGCTCATCGCTCATTACGGGTTGCTACTCCTCGACCTACGGAATGGATGTCCATCCGGTTCCATACGACACCCCGGCAAACATCTTCTTCCCGCAATGGCTGCGTGAAGCCGGATATTACTGCACCAACAACAGCAAGACACACTACAACTCCACCACGGACAACAAAAGCTGCTGGGACGAATGTACGAGAGAAGCCTCTTACAACAGCCCGAAGCGCGGTAAAGACCAGCCTTTCTTTGCCGTATACAATACGGTGACCTCGCACATGGGACGTATCCGCACCTTCCATACCGACGGACGGCGAGATTACACCCAAGAGGGCATTTATCCGGAACTGCTCACCCTACCTGCCTACGTGCCCGACCTGCCCGAAGTACGCTCCGACTATGCCGGCCACCTGGAAGCCGTGCAGGATGTGGACACATGGTTGGGGTTCTTCCTGAAAGACCTGAAAGAAAAAGGACTGGACGACAACACGATTATCTTCTTCTTCAGCGACCACGGCGGTTGCGTTCCACGCGGCAAAGGCTATTTGTATGAAAGCGGTCTGGAAGTGCCCCTAATAGCCTACTTCCCGCCCAAGTGGCAACACCTGGCGGGAGAAAAAGCATCCGGCAAAGATTATTCTTTGGTCAACTTCACAGACTTGGGACCTACCGTACTTAGTCTTGCAGGCGTAAAACCGCCCAAACACATGCAGGGAAAGGCATTGTTCGGGAAGTACGCGTCCGATGAAAAGCGTGAAATCCAGTTCGCACTGGCGGCCAACCAACTGCACCACTTCATGCCGGTACGTGCCGCAACCGACGGACGTTTCAAATACATCCGCAGCTACATACCCTACCGTCAGTTTGCCCTGCGCAATTACTACCAATGGGGCATGCCGTCCAACAAAGCATGGGACAAGCTGGTTTTAGGCGGACACAACACCAACCCCAACTGGGCGCAGACGTTCAATGCCCATCCTGCCGAAATGCTGTTCGACCTTGAAAAAGACCCCGGTGAACTGCACAACCTGTCCGACTCTCCCGAATACGCAAAAGTGCTGGTAAAGATGCGTACAGCCCTTTCCGACCATATCCGCGCCACCAAAGACCTGGGTTTCTTCATACCCACCTCTCGCGAGAATGTGGTATTGTATGATAAAGTACGTAAAGAGAAATACCCCTTGAACGAGCTGTACAACCTCGTAGAGCTGGCAGGTACAGCCCATGCAGACGATGCTCCCATATTCGAGAAAGCACTGTCCAGCCAATATCCCGAAATGCGCTATTGGGCGTCCGTCGGTTTGGCACAACTCGGAGCCAAAGGAGAATTGAAAACCTGTCCCGCACCTCTGCTTGCCTTGCTCAAGGATGCCGACCCCTACATAGCCTGCGAAGCCGCCTATGCCGCCGCTTATCTGGGAGAAACCGCCAAAGGCATCGAACGCCTGAATAATCCGGCAAAAGAAGCCGATAGAAAAATCGGTTATTCCCTGCTGGAATGCCTCTCTCTAGATAAAGCCATGCAGCCCGCCATCCGCGTGCATCTGGCAGACCTGAAAGACAAAGCCGAAACACTTCCACGCAAAGCAAACGAAGATGCCGGCCTCATGGCACGCGGCATTCTGGTCAATCTCGGTGAGATGGATATAAAGAACCTGCACGGTCCGGAGTCCTATAAAGCAGGCTTGAAACTGAATCACGGACGCAGACCCATGGTTCCGCTGCCAAACTGATGAAAATTGGATGTAGCTGAAAAGAGACCGGTAGTAAGTATCTTTGTTTTAACACAATCCCGCCTTATGCCTGCGCCTTGAATTTGCGGAGCTGCCACACCAGCATCGTGCCCGCTATCAGACTGGCCAGCAAGTCGGAAATCGGCATACTGTACCAAACGCCTGCCACGCCGAAAAAACGGGGCAGAATTATCAGACAAGGCAGCAACACCATCATCTGGCGAGTAAGGGAAAGAAATATTGCCTTACTCGCCATTCCTATACTCTGGAAGAAGTTGGCGGTAACCATTTGAAAGCCTATAATGGGGAAAAACATCACCACAATGCGCAGGCCCTTTGCCGAAAGGGCAATCAGTTCGGCATCCGAAGTAAAGATACTCACTACCCAGTCGGAGAAGAGCATACCTACAATAAAGCCGAAAGTAGTGACGCAGGTTGCATAGATTATCGTCAGTTTCAGAGTCTTGATGACACGGGCATGCTGTCCGGCTCCGAAGTTATAGCCCGCAATGGGCTGCATTCCCTGGTTCAGTCCCATTACAATCATTACGATGATAAATACCAGCCGGTTGACAATGCCGAAACGGTCACGCAGGGGTGAAGACAGCAGACCGAGCCGCGTGGTGGCGCCCACCAGCGTGAAGGGCTCGATATCCAGCTTGACGGTACGGGCGGCCCGGTCCCTGCCCGATGACGAGATCAAGCTTGAAGTCCTCCATCGCCGGGTACAGCACTTCCTCCACACTGACGGGCATGCGGTGGATTTCATCCACAAAGAGAATATCGTGCCGGGAAAGGTTGGTCAGAATGGCGGCAAGATCGCCGCTGCGTTCCAGTACCGGGCCGGATGTGGTGACCAGATTCACGCCCAGTTCGGCGGCCATGATCCGTGCCAGAGTGGTTCACGTTTCTTCTTCTTCTGCTGCTGCTGTTGTTTCTTCTTCTGTATTTTCTTCCTCTTCCATTTCGTCCGCAAAAGGTTCCGGGCGTTGCGGTCCGTGATTTACGAAAACGAAAGCACAGAGTGTTCCCATAATTCCTCCGCTAAGATGTCCTTCCCACGACATATTGGTGGGGGAGAAATAAGGAAACATATGCCATATAATCCCTCCATATAAAAAGGTGACAAGTAAAGAGATGGCAATGAGTGGAACATATTTGCGGAGAATACCACTGAAAAAGAGAAAGAAGGCAAGTCCGTAAATTAATCCGCTGGCACCAATGTGCCATCCCGGTTTTCCAATCAGGAAAGTAAGTAGTCCGCCTCCGAACCAGATTAGGATAAAAATCTTACCTGCTATCCCCCGGTAAAAGTCAAAAAAGACACCATGACAAGAAAAATAAAGGAATTGTATTTGCCAGTAAATGACTAAATCCGCTGTGTATCAATGGGTGAGTTAAAATACCTACCAGTCCCCCGTTTCTCCATAGGATATACCCCCAAGCGAGAGAAGTCCCAGTCCATTCCGACTTCCATAATCTTGAGTATATAGAGAATAAAAATAAGAAACAAAGGCTTTGCTGCAGCCAGCATGATACGCTGAATATCTTGCTTCATGACATTCTTTTCTTTAGATATTTTACGCAATACTACGAATATTTGCACAAAATCTGAAAATAAAAAGCCATTTTTACTTTTTGATTTTTTATCTATAATTTGTACATTTGGGCGTTATACCCGTTGTATATGATGCTACAGCCCATATATGCGGTATGTAACCCTGGATGTAAATTCCGATATAAAGGCAGCATAGTTATTTTTGACCCTTACTTTTTCCCCAATCGGCTTTGTGTAAAAGTCGCTGCCACCGCATTTTAGTACCACAATAAATTTCTTCCCACCATTTGTCACGATGAAGCCCGGCCCGATCTCATCAATCGGTACCAGTTCATCCGTCTGGGAAAACAGCCCTCTTTCTTCTGTTTCTGCCTTTTTTTGTCTTTAAGCTCTTTTTCCTCATCCGGATAAGCCAGATGGCAGCTATTCCCAGAACCAGAATGGTCAGCCCTAAAAACGCAGCCGTAAGCCGGGTAAAATGATTGATACTTTCCACCTAGAATTCTTCCTCCCATTCCGTGTTTTTGTAATAAGTTCTGCGATTTAACCGATGCGCAATCAGACTGATAATGAGCTCATCGGCAGCTCATCGGCAGTACGTCCACCAAATGCCAGCAGGGAACTGCCAAAATCGGGGACCGGAAAAGTGACCCCGGTAAAAAGTCCTGCCTCAAGCATCACGCCAAGCCACACACCCAGAAAAGCCAAGTGGATCATTGCCGTGATCTTAAAAAGAAGATAGGCAATCACTCCGCCGCCCAGGCACACCAGTAATGATTTGTTTGAAAAGATCCACCATTTTGTCACATCCGTAAAATCCGGTGGTCTAAGTTCTGTCAGCTGATTCATACCATTCCTCCGTTTCTAATGCTGCAGCATGCCCAAAAACAAATTGATAAGTCCCACTAAGCAGCTAATGCTAAAAAACACGATCACTTTCGCTCCAACTACGTCAAGAAATTGATGTTTCCCATGACCGGTATCATTTGCCGCCAGCTTAATTCCCGCTATGATCAATGACAGAACCATCCCGCCTATGGACAAATACAGACATAAACTGTAAAAAGAGGCGATTGGGCTCTGTAACGCTTCACTGTCACTAAACCCAAAATTGGATACCTGATCGTATGGATCCAACTCGATCTGCCCATCTCCCATTCCAAAATCCATATCCGACAATCCCGCGCCGGTTGAAGACTCTGTGATTTCTGCCGTTTCGGTTGATTCTGCCGGTTCCGCATAAGCACTCATTTTCATCGCACCTACCAGCAGAAAAGAACTCGCTAAAACAATTCCGATCCATGCACCTGGCCGTTTTTTTCTACTGGAACGCATCGCCAGCCGCCTTATAAACCAGACTTACAAAGAAGATTGCCCCAAACGCGCAGATCATACCAACGAAGATTCGGAATATCTTCTGCTTTGTTTGCTTTGCGTCAGAGGTATCACCAAATGACAGTTTTACGCCTGCATAGATAAACAACAGTACAAAAAGTCCCACTGCCACCACAATCGCAAAGGAATAGCCGCTTCGGAATACATCCTGGACCTTCGTGATCGCTTCCGTAAAAAGGCCTCCGCTTGTCGCATCTTCTTTCATCCAGTTTGCATCCTGGACCGTCTCCGCATAAGAGCAGATCGTCATCATTCCACTTAAGACTGCCGCCTGCATGGTCAGAAGTGCCTTCCTTCCATTTTCTTTCCATCTTCTGAACATTCCTGATGTCCTCCTTCATCTTTTCTATTGGTTATGAACAGTTTCTGCCCATATCCATTACCCTAACTTGGTTGGGATACTGGATATATGCAGAACAACCAGAAATTCATGGGAAACTGCCGCAGATGCAGCAGCTTTCCCATAAACAAACAAATTACTTGTTGGAATCTTCTTCGGAACTTTCTTCCGTTTCTTCTTCCTGTGTTTCCTCTTCCTGATCTTCTTCCCCTTTGTCGACTGATTGCCCGGTCCTGTATGCAGCGTTACCAGATGAATGAAATGGTTTTCATCATCCTTGGTCCAGATGCACCAGCCCTTATAAATTTTCACATCTTCCGTATACGGTTTCAGAAAATTTCATAAACAGGGACAGCTTCTCGTAAAAGCACTCTCCGCTTTCCGCAGTCGTCTTGACATCAATAGCTGATACAAAGTTATCATTCTTCATGTCAGAGATGCTCATCATCTGTCCTTCAAATGTAAACTTTTACCGTATCAACCTTCTGGGCACCTGCATTCATAACGCTAAGCGCGCGTCTTAAACTGTTGCTGTTGGCCTGAAATTCATACTGCACGGTTTCCGTATTTCTGAAAGCCGCTTCATACATCCGCTTATCAACAGCGCTCTGTATATTCAAGCGAAGCTGATAAATCGCATCCGGCCACTTAAGAGCGATACCAATGATGTTTTATGCTCCTCATCAAACTGGAATGAAATACCGAGCTGATTATAGCTTTTGTTGCATGCCAGAATCCTGATCAGTGTTCCCGGTTGGATCGTCAGATAGGTCGAAATTGCATCTACATAAGGTTTATAATCTTCCTCTTTTACCTCAGACCGGTCTTTACTTTCAAAACGGACCATCGTTGGAGATAAATCCACCGTTAACATCGTGTTCTGGCGATCCGTGGATGCCATTTTCAAAATCGGGCCCTCTCCGGATAATACCGGAAGGAAGCCGATCCCACTTTTTGTAGTTGCCATGTGGGGTAAATACTGTGAGATTTTCTCCAACGGAATACTCATGCTAAATGCATCCGTTTTCGGATTTTTCACCTTGGTCGGTTCTTCCACGAAGCCTACCGGGATCTGAATAGCTGGTTTTTGGGAAAGCAGTGTCACCTGCTTTTCCTCAAACTGCATATATACAATGTCGGTCTGCTCCGCAACAGCTCTGACCGAACCAGCAAACCGCGCCGGCAGATAAACCGAAATTTTCTCAACCGGCATCATCTCGCCCTTTTCATCAAGTCCTTTGATCTTGGCCTCGAACTTCACGCTGGCAGTGGTCGTTTTTCCCTCTACGGAAAACATGCACGGATAACCTTTTGCCGTTGCCTTATTACTGGCCAGAAAGCTGATAACCCCCCTTCTTCAATCGTGATCTTATCCATCAGTTCCAACATCTTTTCGCTGGTAGCCGCAACGATCATCATCTTACTCATATGTTTCCCCC
>ENA-OQBD01001353-OQBD01001353.1-human-gut-metagenome-genome-assembly--contig:-NODE-1353-length-11434-cov-3.090386_pt1 | contig 11434 bp, 11 predicted proteins | sample MGYA00242742_ERZ504543 | MGnify/ENA primary metagenome ERZ504543 (study PRJEB26092, sample SAMD00036239) | human gut metagenome | host: Homo sapiens | study: EMG produced TPA metagenomics assembly of... | reverse complement strand
GGAATTAGTAAAAGAAGGTCATGAAGTAAAGGCTTTCAACTTCAAACGCCTTTATCCGGATATCTTATTTCCCGGCAAGACTCAATACGTAGAAGCGGGAGACCGTGCGATCGAAATCGAGAGCGTGCGAGTATTAGATAGCGTCAACCCGGTTAGTTATTTCAGTACCGTAAACGCCATTCGTTCCTATGCGCCGGACGTACTGATTATCTCTTACTGGATGTCCTTTTTCGTTCCCGGATACGCCCACGTAGCGAACCGGATGAAGAAGCATTGCAAGGTAATCACCCTTATCCACAACGCAATTCCCCATGAGCCGCGTTTCTTCGACAAGCCTTTAGCTTCGTTACTTTTCAAGCAATGCCATGGCTTTATCGTGATGAGCGATAACGTGCGGTATGATTTGCGGAAACTTTACCCGGGCGCTAAATATATCCAGAACCCACACCCGCTTTACAATCATTTCGGGAGTAAGATCAACAAGAACGAGGCGTGCCGGAAATTAGGAATCCATCCGTCCAAAAAGAATCTTCTATTCTTTGGACTGATACGGGATTATAAAGGATTAGACCTGCTGATAGAAGCGATGGGACAGCTTAACGAGGATTACCATCTCATTATAGCCGGTGAATGTTACGGAAGTTTTGAGAAGTATCAGACCTTGATCGATGCATCTCCGGCAAAAAACGTATATTCGTCCACTGTGAATATATCAGCGACGAGGAAATCCCCATTTATTTCTCAGCGGCGGATGCCTTGGTACTCCCCTATCGCTCCGCCACTCAAAGCGGTGTCGTATCCGTAGCCTACAATTACGATTTACCTATGTTAAGTACTCCCGTAGGCGATTTCAAGAACAGCATCGAAAAGCCGGGTACAGGCATCGTAGTGCCTGAGATATCCGCAACGGCCCTCGCCCAAGGTATCGAGGAACTTTTCACCCCCTCACAGCAAGCCACCATCCCCGCGAACATATCCAAAGAAAAAGCAGCCCTCTCGTGGGAAACCCTAACGAGAAAACTGCTCGATTTTATCAATAGCGGTTTCATCTAGTTGTAGAGACGGGGCGTGCCCCGTCTCTACAACCAACCGGAATTTATATCTCTTTTTGCTTTCTAGCTTTCCAAACCGAATATCCTACCGCACCAATCAATAACAACAAGATAATCAACGAACTGAAAGAGGTAATATAAGCCGCCGTAATATAACCTTGCGGTCTAAACTCAAATACGATCTGATGCTCGCCCGCAGGAACTAACATAGCCCTTAATATCCAATCCGCCCGGAAATGCGAAGCGGGCTTACCATCAATAGTTGCCTCCCATCCCGGTTGATAATAGATCTCAGAGAATACCGCTAATTGCTCAGAATTCGTCTTCGTCGTATAAACTAACTTATTAGGGCGATAACTATCCAATGTTATCGTAGCGGTAGAGTCCAATTGAGGCGTGAAACCTTTCACCTCATTGGCGAAACGTTTATCGACAACCGCCGTCGTTAACGGATTAATCGTATTCAACGCCGCTATTTCCGCATCCGCATTCTCCACGACCTCCACTTTATCCACAAACCAAGCGTTGCCGAAAGCAAACGGATTCCTCAAAGGCGGTTGCTCCGGATTATAGATAATATAACGTGTATTGAGCATATTCAAGGACGGGCAAGCAGCGAACGCCCCCATCAAATCCTCTGCGGTCTGCGCTTTCTGGAAAGCCCCGATAACCGAGTTAAGCTCTCCTTGCAGACGGTGGTCGATCAATTCTTGGTACCGTCTCAGCTTCGCAGCGTAATAACCACCGACGGAATGGTGATAGTACGAGGTCGTTGTCTCCAAGAAAGGATTATTCAAATTCAAGACACGATAAGAAAGGTCCTTATCCTTCATGATTTCTTGATCGGCTACCGTCTCTTTATATACCTCTGTAGGTTTCTGACGGATAAAGTTACTATCGTTCAAATACCGTTTATCCACCGTCCATAAGTCAACCAACATCAAGACCGCAACACCGATCCCTACGAATGTCGCCACCTTTTTCCGATCTTTCGAAGTATAGAACCAGAACAACAAAGCCGCCCCTAATAAGATAAAGACCAAAGAGCGCAACGCATCCGCCGAAGCCAAGGAAGCACGATCCATTAACAAGGCGTTGTAATACCAATCCGGCAACTGATATTGAGCGTCGAAAGAAGAACGGAAATCCAACAGCATACTCGGCATCAACCAAAGGATTAAAGAAAGCCCCCCCGTGATAGCCAAAGCAACGATCAATCCTCTCTTCAACAAGGCATCGCTCACGGTCTCCGATAGCACCTCTTTCAATCCCCATATAGCGATAATAGGAAATACCATACCCGGAATAACCAATGCCATCTCTACGGTACGGAACTTATTATACATCGGCAAGTAATGGAACATAAAGTCATTGAAGCTATCAAAATTACGTCCCAATGCCAGCAATATCAAAAAGACAGAACCTCCGAATAACCACCATTTCATCGGATTCCGGATCACGAACATTCCCAGAACAAACAAGAAGCAGACCAATGCCCCGAAATAAACCGGCCCGGAAGTAAATGTCTTCTCTCCCCAATAGGTAGGAGCCTGTACCTCTTTTCCGACTTGAGCGCCTTTCGCCCTTAATTCCTTATATAACTCAGAATCCGGGCCTAGCATTCCACCCGAACTTCCACCATAGGCATTCGGAACCAACAAGGTCAACAACTCCCCTTTTCCATAGCTCCAAGCGAACGCATAATCCTTGTCCAAGCCGGAAGAGATCTTCTCGCCCGAAGGGGTCGTTGTCGTTAATTCCGTAGCCCCACGGATAGAGTTCTGTCCCAAATCCCATTGAGCATACATATTCTGGGCATTCGGCAACACCGCCAATATCACGCATCCAGCCATAATAGCGGTTACCGTACCCAGTTCTTTATAAGCTTTTTCCTTCAGTTTATTGAACAAATATCCCAAATAAACGAAGAAGCAAAGTAATAATAAATAATAAGTGATTTGCAGGTGCGTATTCGCGATAGAGAAAGCGACACCCAACAAGAACACGACCGCCCCCCATAAATACTTACGCTTGAACAACAGGGCCATACCCGCCAACGTTAATGGCATATAAGCGATTACATACGCTTTCGTGACATGGCCGGCCTCTATAATGATCAGATTATAAGACGCTAAAGCGAAAGCGATAGCACCAGCGATCGCCAACCACCAATTTACGCCCATGACACACATCAAGATATAGAAACAAACGAATCCGGTAAACACCATCCCCGCATCCATATACCCCAGCGCTTTTAAAGGCTTCTCCACTAAAAGATATCCGGGAAATCGTGGAGCCGGATTTCCATATCCCGACACATAAGGCATTCCGCCAAACATGGCATCGGACCATGCGCTGAATTCTCCCGGTTGGGCCGTCTTCTCATATTCATCCATCTGGCTATTCCCCATACCGATAGCCTTTTCCGTATCCCCTTGCCGGACTACCTTACCCTCAAATACGGCCGGAGAAAAATAAATCACTGTCAATACCAAGAATACGGCTATCGCTGCGATATGTTTTCCCCATTTACTCATTATACTCCGCATAAAACTTATCTATAATTTATTGTTTATACTCTACCTTTAAACCATTTGGCAAAATAGAATCTCACGGCGAACCAACCATGCAACAGAATCGTCGACACCTTGCCATAATACTTACACATGACCTCATATCGCTCCTTTAAGGAAGCTTTCCGGTTCACACTACTTAACCCTTCCTCCAAAAAATTAGACAGGATCAAACGTGTATTATGTATTCTTTTCGATCGTCTCAGACATTGGATACACCAATCATAATCCGCCGTCAAACGGTATTCCGTATTATATAACGGAGCGATCTCCCGTTTTGATATAAACGACTGGTGACAAACCAACATTCCCATCCGGAAACTTTTCCAAGTCAGTTTCTCCGGTGCTTTCAATCTGCGCATCCCTAATGATCTACCCTCCGCGTCAACGATCCGGGTTTCTCCGTAAATCACGTCTGGCAAAGATACTTTCTTTTTCAAAGACGCCACAATTCTTTGCACGGTATCTGCGGTATAAAGTGTATCACCCGCATTCAAGAACCACACATAGTCCCCCGTAGCCAGCTTCAATCCCTTATTCATAGCATCATACAAGCCTTTATCAGGCTCGCTTATCCAAGAAGCGATACCGGACTCATATTGCTTGATGATCTCTACGGTCTTATCCTTCGACGCTCCGTCAATCAATATATACTCGATATTCGGATACGACTGGCTAAGTACGCTCAATATCGTACGTTCCAACCATCGCTCCGCATTATAGGTGATCGTTATGATCGAAAATGTAGGTTGCTGATTCATTGTTGTTTCTTTTTATATGCTTGATTAGGATGATTTGGAGTAGTAGGATATAAACGTTCTAAAAGCCCATCTTTCAATAATTGAGATACTATCTTATTCTTCAGATATTTTGAAGTACGTCGGGTTTTTACCGCGATCTCCTCGATTGTTAAATACCTACTTGAGCAAATTTCTACAATATAAGACTTTAATTCTGAGCTTTTAATTTCTTGCATATTTCTGCCAAGGTGTCCATCTTTCTTGTCCGAGGTGTCCATCTTTTCATTAAGGTGTCCATCTTTCTTGTCCGAGGTGTCCATCTTTTCATTAAGGTGTCCATCCAAGTTCTCAAATAAACTTCCTTGTTTAAGTCCTATTCCCTTATTCAAATGATAAGAAGTCCAACGTCCCTTATTCTCTGGATTTAAATATCCTTGCGAACATAAATCTTTTAACATAATAGATATCTCCGAGGAATGTTTATTAAGTAAACCCTGTAATCGAAGATTTGAGACAACCCCTTCTATCTCAGCGGTAGACAATATAACCAAAGCATCCCCATACATATTACGAACATCCTTCCCAAATATATATTCTAAGTGCTCCAAACTATCCTTAGGCAACAATACTTCCATTTTTAAATCTAGACAAACACGATCCGGTCTATTGGTCATAGATATAAACGGTTTTCTCCAATGCGCACTAGCCCAAGCCGACATTATCCGAAGACTACCCGACCCTGCTTTTTCACCATAACCTAATAAAGAGAACATGGTTTGTATCGTAGTATTCCTCGGGACACTACATCCTCCTTTATAATACTGTTCCAAAGGAACTAACATATAACCCGGATTCACGAACAGGAATCGATCCGGATATTTCTTTATAACAATTCCTCCCTGCCCCCTATAATCCGCATGAATAATACTGTTTGCAAAAGCCTCACGCAAAGCTTCATGGATAGCACCTTCATCACGTCTCCTCCCATTCTCCAATAAAAATGGTTTGGGCAAAGAAAAACTTAATTTAGGCCATACCCTATGAAAAAATTGAAAAAGATTAGCCTCCCATGTACCATCTGGATATATACGGTCTATCCAGCGACTCCCTTGATTGGATATCTCTTGGTAATCGACATGATAGTCCGGGAAAAATTCTTGTATTGATTGTGTTTTTCCGAACATCAATAATCCTGCGGCAGTTAAACCATAAGTTCCTGTCGCTCGATTTACTTTCCAAGCTCCCAACCTCTGCAAAAAAGGAAGATTATCAAGTGTCAAAAAGGGATGCATGGGTTTAACACTTCGAAGAATATTTCGATATTGATCTAATGTTGGCAAATCCAAGTCCTCTATCGTCGAATGTTCCAACACAAGAGAATCGGGTTTATCAGGCAAGGAATCTGCCAACATTCGCTTTACTTCCTCTGGCATGCACCTATAGTCTCCAGTATGATCTCGCCTATAAGTTCCTTTTAACATATCCGTTCCTATATAAACCGGACGATAACGAAAACTTGCGGGAGGCACCCTTATGATTAATACATTAATATCATCTTTCACCTTTTCTATACGAACATCCTTAGCCGTCAAAAGGTTAATGCTCACTTTTTCTTTATTGTTTATCTGATTCCAAAAATCATCAAGCCACTTACGCACAACATCCTCTTCTAAACCATCCAAATAACAATAATTATCTTTTTCGGAAACGCCAAGAATAATTGTACCTCCCTCGGAATTAGCAAACGCAGAATAAGACTCCCAAAGAGACCGAGGAAGCCCCCCCTTCGCACTTTTGAACTCCAGATCATACGATTCGTTCAAAACGCCTTTTTCTTCCAATATCTCTAAAACATTTGATAAATACTCTTTCATCTCATAGCATTCCTTCCTATACTATATAGTAACTTCCATTTTTCACAAAAGTAACTATATTCTTGATATAGATGAAATATCCAAAGAATTCATTCTAAGGCGAAGTTAAACTCCGATACAAATCAATATACCTCCCCGCTACAACCGATTCTTGATAACAATCATGGACCTTTCGAATGCAAGCCTCACTTAATTGTAAAGATTCCCGACTATCTATTATCCACTTAATTCCCTCCGCTAGATCTTCAGTATCCTTATATTTAGCTACATACCCATTCTTCAAATGATCTATCATCTCCGGAATCCCTCCTGTCTCAAATCCCACACAAGGCGTACCGCATGCCATCGACTCCATAATCGTATTGGGTAAGTTATCCTCCAACGAAGGAATAACGAACATATCGGCACAGGCATAAACGGAAATCATAGAGTCTTGATCCGATATATATCCCAGCGTATTCACCTTAAAAGGAAACTGGCTAATCAATTCTTCCGAGCTATTTCCCATCAACACGATTTCTATGCGATCTTGGTATTTCTCTTTTAGTTTTTCGCAAGCCTCGATCAAAAAAATCGCTCCTTTCCGAGTATCTGAAAGCTTAGCGGCGGCAAAAAGAAGAAGGAACTTATCTTCCGGCAGGCCGAATCGTTTACGGGCCACCTGCTTTTCCATACGCTTAAAGGCTGTCACGTCAATCGGGTTAGGAATCGAGGTAAAACAGGCTGTTCTCAACCAATTGCCTTTTTGGGCCTCTTCCATTATCCATCGGCTGCAACCGACAAACGTAATCTTAGATAACCCAAATTTTCCCTTTCTCCTTAAAAACAGAAGCCGCTAAAATCAAAAAACGGATTTCGTTTCAGCATCGGGCACTGATAACAATTCGATATATACTTCTCACATCCTCCCGGATAATGACAAATAGCCGTAGCTGGCCACAAATCATGCATAGTCCACACAATAGGTTTTCCGGTATTTACTAATTTCTTAATATCAGAAAGACACAAAAATCCTTGATTCACCCAATGCAGATGAATCACATCCGCCTGTTGCACTAATGGGTGCTTCGATAAATCCGTGCCTGTATTGGCTATGGAAACTTGAAAAAGGTTCTTCTTGCTAAAGAAGTTACAGATAAAGATTATCAGTCGTTCCCAAATGAAGCGAAAAGAATTAAGCCTATGTGAAATCCATGAATTATTTACAGAGAAAACTTTTACATGGTCTGTTTTCCGATCACGTACTAACATAGAAACCTCTACACCAGATTTACCCAATGCTTTCGCTAGTCGGTTCGCAGCGACTGCCGCTCCACCGGTTAATTCAGAAGTATTTAATATCAATATATTCATGGCTTCTCTATTATTTTCCAATAACCATTTTTCTTAGCTCCAATGCGTTCAATCCAACCATGCTCTTTCAATTTTTTTATAAGCTTCCGGATATACTGCTCTGTCAAATCCAAACGATTTGCTAAATCTATTTGACGGATAGTAGGCTCCTCTCGCAAGATCTGATATACCTCCCGTTCCATATCCGACAATTCATTTATCCGCTCAAAACCAAGCACTGATAAAAGGAATTGTTCAGGTTAGGCCGATTATTATATAATTTATCCATGACATCCTAAGTTATTATTAGAAGTATTGATTATCCGATGAAGCTCTACGTCTTTATCAGAATAGAGGTCATACAGCTTACATATATTCTTTTCACATTGCTCTTGCGTAAAAGCGTTATTCCAAATACGCATTCCCCCCCGCACTCAAAGAAGAAAACCCCGTCTTATACCAACCCACTTGGCAACCATTCAACCATGTACGTAAACACAGCTCTACATCATCGAATTGGAATGGAGCAAAATCAAAATCAATATGTTTTAATTTCTCTAAGAAAAGAGAACGATTAAGCCACATCGGAGCTCTATTAACATGAGGGACAAAGCAAAAATCAATATCCTTCGTAGGAAGATCATAATCCAATATATCAAATCTGCCTTTTTGTTTATCTATAGCAAAATCAAGGCAATCTCGTCCTCCCAAAATGGCCAACTCAGGATATTTCTCAAAATAAAAGACTGCGTCATCTACCCACGACAAATCCTTAAAATCATCATCATCCTGTAATAACGCCACAAACCGCCCATTTACCATGCGAATTGTTTTGTCATACATCACATTCTCATACAAATCATTTGCTCTTAGTAGAAACTCATTACCCCTATTTAAAAAACGCATCAAGGAGATATGGTGATTGTAATCCGAACCATCATCTATTACAACAATCTCGGCTCTCGGGTAATTTCTCAATTTATTAACAACATGTTTTACCTGTACACTTTTATTATGAGATTGTATGATAAAACTCACTGTAGGATCATTAATGTATCCTTTCGCTTTCCAGTCTCCATACGTTTTCTGCTTTTTTTTCAAAAAACGCTTTACTAACGCCCAATACAACCTTTCCCAAATTAAACGAATATCCATTTTGTATCAATTAATTGACAAATATAAACACTTTAACAAACAATCCATCCTCTCCGCATATCGAATTTGCATCTTATTACCTTTCAATGCTATCTCTTCAAGTCCAACAGCACCCATCAGTGCTTTTTTAAGCTTAATGGTATAAACCGGACTCATTAGAAGGATCAAATACTAAACCATTTTGGGGTTCATCTATTAAACAAGCCGATCCTGCGATAGATGAACACAAAGTATAGCAACCAGACAGTAGCGCCTCATTCACAACCGTACCAAAAGGTTCATATAAACTAGGTAAAACAAAGATTTGTGCTAAATTATAATAAGCCAATAGGTCTAAACCTTCTTGTTTTCCCATAAACCGTATTAAACCCGCAGATATATAGTCTTGTACCTGAGACTCCAAATCTTCTCGTAAATCTCCATCACCTACAATCAACAATCTAGCATCTGGAAAATCAGCGTTAACTTGACGAAACGCCTTTAATAAAAGAGATACGTTTTTTATCTCAACCAAACGCCCCACATATAAAATATTTTTTTCCCCTATTAAACTATACCTATCAGCTATAGAAACAGAAATTGATAAAGCTTTTAGCAATCGTTCTCTAAAAAAAGTTGTCTGACTGAATGATCGGGAAATAAACATATTTCGACTTAAATCTCAAATTGCTTTCATACCAGGTCAACACATTATTATCGGCTAGTACCACGATCGAAAGGATATGTAACATAACGTAACGGGTAAGCTTTTTAACAAAATGCGTTCCTTGAGCCATCGATACGTTATCATCGCATATAGATACCACTGTTAGATTCCAGTTAAACAACAACTTATAAAAACATACTAAAAGTCCTAACAAATTATACTCTGAAACAAAAACAACATCAGCCTTATTCTTCCACAAAATAGTCAGTACCTCAAGCCTCAGATTCTTAATACCCATAAAACCTGAAGAAAGAAAATGAGGTGCGAAACACAATCGTTTTCTAAGTTTTTCCTGATCAAAAGCCTGTTCCAAAGCATTATCAAACTCAAAATAAAAGCTTGCATCAAACTCTTTAGCTAACGAATTAAAAAAATCAACTCGATAAGGAGCTATCGCCGGATGTAGTATAATCGCCCGTTTTTTCATATGACTCTATCTGATATCCTTTTGCAAAGCCGTACGTAAAGCCTCCAAATAGCCTCTGCCAAAATTCAAATCCGGCTCCACATAATTTCCTTCAGCCCATTCATTCCAAGACTTCAGAATCACGATCCGATGATCATCATCCTTGTTTAAGATCAAATGAACTGTTTGCTCTACATGTTTCTGGAAAAGTTGAGGAGTCGAATCTTTTAAAATAGCACCATAACGTCCTGTCCTAGGAGAATGATCCCAATTGGGAATTATTGTAGGATAAGCATTCTCTCTCTCATCCTCTTTACCAGAAAAATATTTCATCGCATCTTTGTACTGACACCAAAAGCCATGTTTAAAAACCTCCCTATTTACCTTATTAAGAACTTTCTGTACAAAAGATATTCCTATTCTCTGGTACTCAAACAATCTCACGACATTAACTGCGTCATATCCCATTGACAGAAAGTTATCTATATCATTTGGTTGATACGTATGAGCGACAAAATGAATACCCGTTAAACCATTCCGGGCAGCCAAACGTTGCCAACAGTCTATAAACTCCCTTGAATCCGGAATTTCCGCTGGAGCGAAAATTAAGAAAAAAGGTTTTCCGTCAACAGTCACATATCTCTTATCCTCAAACGCTGGCAGTACGTCATAGAAATGACGCTCATAATCAGAAAGTCCACCATAAGTTTGATCGATTAATGACTCTTTCGTCTTAACTCCATTATAGATACCTCTCCAAGAGTGATTGGCCCAAGCTAGACAAAAGGGGAAATCTGGCTTACCCGATTCTAAGACTTCATTAAAAGGCCTTTCCAACAAACGCCTTCCATTCCCAAACCAATAATGCCAATAACAGAATGCTTCCACCCCATACTCTCTTGCCATATCTGCCTGAGCCTGGCGTGTTTCCGGAACTCGCAAATCATAATATCCCAAGTCTGCCGGAACCCGTGGTTGGTAATGCCCCCTGAACAAAGGCTTAGCTTTACCTACGTTCGTCCATTCCGTAAAACCTTTTCCATACCACTTATCATTTTCGGGTATTGGATGAAATTGTGGCAAATAAAATGCCAAGACTCTTATTTTATTTCTATTCATTATCGTCAATAAATAATAGACTAATCCAAATTACGAATTAAAGAAAAATCATTATACCAATGATAAAATTTCAAGTTTGATTGAATATAACTCCGCAGCCAAAGAAGAATAAGAACTTGCTAAAGAACCATAGATCTTTGAGGTATGAGCCAGAGTGTACAATTCAACTAAAGCGTCGACAATACCACTTTCGTTATCTCGCCTAACTTCATCAAATCTAGTAATAATCCTTTCGCCAAACAGATCTTTTAGTTTTTTCTTTTCCGAGAACGAGTCTGAAGCTACATAAAAATAAGTATTCGGATCAAGAGTAACCTCCTCCTCAATTTTTGAAATAATAAAGACAAAGGACTTCCTAATGTAGGAGTCGTATGATCTCCTCTCCTAATATGCATACCTATCACATGATTTGTCCTCAAAAAAACTTCGTTCGTTCATCTTCTGCTGTTGAATAGGTTTTATCGGAGATAAGCATTT
>ENA-OQBD01001350-OQBD01001350.1-human-gut-metagenome-genome-assembly--contig:-NODE-1350-length-11439-cov-3.256630_pt1 | contig 11439 bp, 11 predicted proteins | sample MGYA00242742_ERZ504543 | MGnify/ENA primary metagenome ERZ504543 (study PRJEB26092, sample SAMD00036239) | human gut metagenome | host: Homo sapiens | study: EMG produced TPA metagenomics assembly of... | reverse complement strand
ATCAGATACTTTCAGAGTATATCTTCCTGTCTCAGCGCCCTTTGTCTTATAGGTAAGTACTCCTTCTTTTACTTGAACATCCTCAAGACCTTTAACTGTATATTCTGCCTGATAATCACCAGGAAGGCCTTCTACAGTTACATTTACTTTTCCACTTTTAACATCTGCATTCTCTGCTGCGACAGTTCCATTGAATTTAATTGGCACATACTGATCTGCATCAATCTCATAGATTCCATTATCTGTGTAATATGTGATTTTATTGATCGTCTGGCCCATCATCTTTTCATAATCTTTTGAGTTCAGTGTATTTCCATGAGATGTTGTCACAAATCCGGTACTCCATGCCAGTTCTTTCTTTTTCCAGATATTTTCAAGATGACGAAGTCCGTAGTTGTCTCCTTCTTTTGTACTGATCACAATTCCGTATACTGTATTAACTGTATCTGGGAGTCCATTTACATCTAATTCATAATCTCCATACTTCGTGTCTGTTGTAAAATCGATTGATGCATCACTCAACTTCTGTGCAGTTGCACCTTTCACTTCACTAAAACTGAATGAACCATCTGCATTTACTGTTGCTTCTTTATAATAGGAAGGAGTCTCACTTAAAATATAGTAAGAATAGCTTGCACTCTGGAATAACGCATCTTTTCCGTTATATTCCGTTGTTGTTTCCTTTCCTTTCATGTTCACTGTGATAGAAAGCTTGCTGTCATCTGTAATCTGTGTATAGTTTTTCAGCACAGATGCATCACTGATCTTAACCGGATATGTAATACCTGTAATATCTGTTCCATCACTGTTTACATGATAAGATCCAGCTACAAGTTTTGATCTTGTTTTCGCTTTTGTAGCGGAGGATACACTGTCTGCTCCTGCTACCTGATCAGCTGCATAAAATTCAGAATATGGAATATTCATCAACACATACGTTTCTTTCGCAACTTCTGCCTTTTTCAATGCCTTCACTGCTGCATTCAGCTCATCTGCCGCTGTGTCTACCGCGCTCTGAGATTCTTTTGCTGTCAGGGCAGCTTTGGCTGCTGTCAGCTTCGTCTGCATTGCACTCCAACTGTCTGCTGTGTAATCAGCTTCTTTCAGTGCTTCAGCGGCTGTGATTGCAGCTTCCAGTTTTGTTGTGTCAACTGTTACTGCTTCGTTTGCTGACTTGATTGCAGCAAGTGCAGCTTCTTTCACTGCCTTTGATGTACGTGTTGCACCACTAACAGAATCCCAACCATTAATTGTATCTTCTGTTGCAGCCTTTCCTACAAGCATTTTCTGGATTCCTTTCGATTTTGAAACAGCTTTTGCAAAATAGGAATCACTCTCCGCGTTATATCCTTCCCCCTGGAGTCACAGTGATGGCTGAAAACTTGCCATCCTCCACCTTCAGGCTGACTTCAACGTCATACTCATTCCATTCGTCTTCATTTTCGTCATCCTCTGCAGTTCTTGCCACGTGGGCCGTCTTTGTATAAGTTCCATCCTTTGTAGTCTGACTTCCTGTTGCCGCAAAGATGGTTGACGGGCAAAGTCCTACTACCATAGACATTGCCACTGCCATAGACATTGCCTTTACTTTCATTTCTTTGTTTTTCATAGAAACCTCCTGTTTAACTAAAATAGTTACATACAGATCCTGCCTGTCGCAGTTCTGCTTTCCTGCTTCCGCAGGGAATATATTATCAAGTTAGCTTTTACTAACCTATAACCCCAAAAAATTTTTACATCTATACTGTCCTTACAGCTTCTTTCTTCACAACCGGTAAAATCTTTCCTGCGACAATTCCTATCACGAATCCTGTTACTGTCCCGGCTACAAGAAGAACCGGCAGATAATAAATCAGTTTCAGATTCTCCACCACTGACATGGCAACAAGAATCTGTCCTATGTTATGAAAGACACCTCCAGTGATACTGACTCCTACAATAGAAATTCCATCCATCTTCTTTACAAGTGCCATCGCAAGAAGGCTGACAACCGCCCCTGCCAGACTGTAAATGATCGACATTCCATTTCCAAAAATAAATCCTGTCAGAAGTACACGCAGTACAGATACCGCCAGTACCTCCGGCGTTTTCAGAAAATAAAGACCTGTTACAGTGACCAGATTGGCCACTCCAAGCTTCATCCCCGGCACTCCAAAATTAATTGGAATCAGGCTTTCTACATAACTAAAAATCATTGCCAGTGCAACAAGCATTGCCATATTTGCAAGTTTTTTATTTCTATTCATATATTCTCCTTTACAGTCGAACAATTGATTTATTTAGAAATTGTATCCGGTAGATCTTCCTTTTCACTTTGAGAATCATCAGAATTCTCAACCTCTTCTATTTCTTACAACCCAACTTTATTGTGGCAGGCAGACAATTGTCTGCGTCCGGTTATTGATCTTCCCCTGCTCTTCGCAATATCCATCTGGACAGTCAGCCTCTTCCATATACGCTTTTCCATCCTCGATCCGGACACGGTTGTAAAAGTCTCCTTCTTGTACTTCGACTACCTGGTCTTCATCCAACGAATATCTTCCGTAAACTTCTCCGTCCACCTTGATCACAACCTGTTTTTCCTGATTTTCTTTTTGCTCGCTATCCCTTGCCTGTACATACTGCATCAGGTTCATCACAAGAAACAGTACACATGCCACAAAGAGGACTCCGCTTCCTAATAACAGATCTTTTCTCTTCATCTATTACACTCCTGCCCAGATCATAATTACAAGTAACAGAATTGCCCGAAGAATCGTAAACCAGAATTCATTTCCCTTCAGGCCTTTAATTCCTGTATGGATATGCTTCTTTGGACAGGTATCAATACATTTTTGACATTGGAAACAATCTCCCTCGACTTTGATCGAGCCGTCTTCTGGAAGTCCGATCCCGGATGGGCATTTCTTCGTACATCCACTGCAACCTTTGATGCAATTTTCTCTGTCGCGGTGCAATGCAAAGAACGGAAGCACCGGAAGCAATGAGAATACAGCTCCCATCGGACACAGATTCCGACAGAAAAAATCTTTCTTCCAGGCACATTCCTACAATGATAAAAATTAGTAGTATCACTCCCGGCAAATATCCCTGCAAGTGGAAATTTCCTGCATGCAACATAGAAAAAACATCCCACGGGCTTGTCCCTCTTGCCTTTCCGTATACTCCCGCAAAACAAAGTACTGCGATTACGGTCAACACCAGATATTTCAAATAGCTTAACTTCTCTGTGATCTTTTCTGAAAGTAGCACCGGCTTTTTCTTTCTCTTCTTAAAGCACCAGAGATAAAATGCATGAATTCCATCTCCCAGACTTCCGAATGCACACGCGAATCCACAAAAGAATCTTCCGAAAAGAATCGTATACGCGCAGAGAACTATAAGCACCGTTACAAAAGAGGTCATCCCGATTGCCTCGCCTGCTCCTATCTGTGTGAAAATGTATTTTACACCGGCAAATGCCGCTGTATACACAGATGGCAGAAACAGAAAATAGAGAATCTGAATCAATGTGCGAAGCCACGTATGCAATTTTTTAATTTCTTTTGCTTTTAAATTATGTATATTCAACTTCTTCAAACTACTTTACCGCCTGTTCTAATGCCTGTTCTGCTGCATTTTTAATTCCTGTCGAACTGAACGTTGCGCCGCTGATCGTATCAACTTCTGCACTCTGCGCCTCTATGATCTTCGGAATGATATCTTCCGCCATCGCAAGATATGCACTGTCTTCCTTCTCGGCGGAGGTCACTTCTACCGCTTCGATCTTTCCATCTTTTACAGTAACTTCTACCGCAACCGTTCCACCAAATCCATCCGCTTCTCCGATATAGGTTCCATCCTTGTATCCTGTTTCACTCCCCGAATCACTCCCAGACTCTGAAGCACTGAAGACAGCTGATGTCTGTGCCTCTAACTGTGCATTCAGCTTTGTGATTTCCTCATCCTTCGCACGGACATTCAACACTTCGTTATATCCGAAAAGGACACCGACGATTGCCAACAGACTAAACAGTCTTACGATAAACTCTTTCATCCTACTGTGCCTCCGTCTCTTCTGGTCTCAAAGCCATTTCCAGTGCCTTTTTGCATCCGTCAATAATCGCATTCGAAGAACAGGTTGCTCTGGACACCGTATCGATTTCTTCTGGCATTCCTTTGGTAATAATCTGAGAAACGACACCTTTTTTACTGGACGTTCCATTTGCCGCTTTTTTGATGTAACTGTCGTTCTCGCTGCCTCCATCTCCAGCAATTTCCGTAATGGATACAATTTTGTCATTGCGGATGGTCACCTTCATGCTAAGCTGATACTCTGCAAAGTCTTCATCCTCATCCGGTTTACACGATACACTCACCTCATAAGTTCCATCAATGTATTTTGTTTTCACTTCCTCCTCTTGATCTGACTTCTTTTTCTCAAGCTGTGCAATTGCAAGGTTCAGATTCTCCATCGCTTTGTCTACCGTCTCCTGTTTCACCGAAGTCTGTCCTGCTGTTTCGAGCATTTCTTTTGCGTCCTGAAGACGAACCGCCAGTACAGACCAACTGGCTTCTGTATATTCTTCTTGCACCAGTGCTTCTGCTGTCTTGATTGCCTCTTCCAGCTGCGTTGTATCTGCCTTCTCCTCGATGGTTTCCCCATTTGTTACTTTTTCTGCCTGCTTTAATGCATTTTGGATTGCCCCGAGAATTCCTTTTGAACTGTAGGTTGCACCTGACACAGTATCGACTTCCGTCCTCTGCGTCTTAAGTACATTTTTCACAACTCCCATTGCGCGCTGGAAGAATGCCTCATCGTCCGAAGTCTCTGTGATCAGAATTGCTTTGATTGATTTTTCCTGAATCACAACCGCCACCGAGACATTTCCGCTGTAGCCTTCTGCTGTTCCGTAATAAATTCCTTCTTTATACGGGAAGTTTCCTGTTGCGGCGGATGTGTCCTGATTCTGGTTTCCACTATTTCCTGCATTCCCAGCTTCTCCGGAAGTCGTTGTCCCACTTGTACTTACTGCCGCCTGACTCAGCGCATTCCGAACTGCCTGGATGATTCCGACCGAACTATAAGTTGCCCCCGACACAGTATCTACATTGGTACTCTGATTCTGTATGATCGTATTGATCAGAGCAGATGCCTTAGAAATGTATTCGCTTCCGTCCTGATTCTCCATAATCTGAATTGAAGTGATCTTTCCGCCACTAATCTCAACTTTTACTTTCAGTGTTCCGCCAAATCCGGTTCCTGTTCCGTAATAGGTTCCATCCTTATATGCTGATGGGTCTTCCACTGCTTGGACAGAAGTGGAACTTCCAGCTGCCGCGCCGCTACCAGACTGTGACTGACCTGTTGTTCCGCTGTCTTTCTCTCCGGTCAGTGCATTCTTCACCGCACTGATGATTCCCCGGGAACTATAGGTTGCACCGGATACCGTATCGACATCCAGTGTCTGACCTTCTATGATCTTGTCAATCACTGCCTGTGCACGTTTAAAAAATGCCGCATCATCCGAAGAACTCAGAATATCGATTGCAACAATCTGTTTATCTTTAATTTGGACGGCAACTGTGATATCTCCCGCATAACCTGTTCCGGTTCCTTTATAAACACCATCTGTCAGATCAAAAGAACCTTTTGCCACTTGTGCCTGCTCTTCTGACTTTGTAGTCTCTTCTTTTACAAAATCCGTTTGCTCCTGCGCTGCATAAACCGGTGGCTGATATCCACCCAGGGAGCCTGCTACACAGGATGCCACAACTGCTACCGAAAGTACCGGTGCAAATGGTTTCAGCTTCTTTCCTGTCTCTTTTAAATCCATTTTTGTCCTCTCATCTCTGATTTTGTCTTATACTTTCTATCGGATAATCTCAACCGTTCTCTCCGTTGAAAAATCATTTTCCAATCCTTCTGTTACATATAGCGTCCCGTTATCACTCATAAGGATTGCATCAAAATCATCCTTATGTTTTCTCCAGAAATCTGCCGCTTTCTCTTCTCCCATAATAAAAAGTGAAGTAGACAGTCCATCTGCCAGTGTTCCATCCTTACTTACAATTGTTACAGAGACAAGTCCACTTTCTGCCGGGTATCCAGTCTTTGGGTCAATGATATGATGATACGTCACACCATCTTGTTCAAAATATCTTTCGTATCCCCCCGAAGTAATAACTGCCTTGTCCTGAACACTCAGAATCCCCAGATAGTCTTCTGTATCATCCGGGCTCTGCACTGCAATCTTCCATTTCGTTCCATCTGTCTTTGTTCCAAGTGCCTGCACATTTCCGCCAATGATTCTACTAATCCGCTTGAGATTTCCCATTTTCTTGTAAAAGTCCTAATTCTGGATGATGTATATCCTTTTGCAATTCCTCCGAGATCAATTTCATTCCTTCTGCGCCAAAAAGAGATCTTTTTCGTTGCTTTGTCATAAGAAATGTTCCCGCATCAGTAGTGGAATGAAGTTGATCCAATGCCTCCTGTGAAGGAACCTGGAAGTTCTGTGTTGGGAATCCCCCATGCTTCCATCACCGGATAAATCGCAATGTCAAACGTACCATCTGTCTCCTGATAAAGTTCTAACGCACGTTCCACCAGATAGCCTGCATCTTCGGAAAGCTTGCATTTCCATCTGCATTTAGTTTTGCAATCTCGCTGTCTGCATCTCCTGTCGATAAAAGTGCGTCCAGACGCTCAATCTCTACTTCCGCTGCATCAACGGCTACTTCTGCATTTTCTCCATATGCAGTCACTGTCATATAGGTATCCATAGCAAAAACATCCCTGGATGCTTCTTGTATATCATCCGACTGGTTCTGTGAACTTTCTGACGATGTTTCGGATTTATCTGCTGTCTTACTGTCTGTCTTCTGTCCGCATCCGACCAACAGAGCCGATGCACAAAGACAGACTGCAAGTAAACATTTTATATTTTTTAATTTCATGTAATCGCTCCAAGTTATACTTTTCTAACTCATGTTAGTCTAACTAACTTCGTAAGTATACAGGATGTCTATTATCCAGTCAATTGGATTTTTATTATTTGAGAACTTTTCTCATTTATCTGTTTTTAACTTATATATTTTTCTCATTAACAAAGAATGTGCCTCGGCACATTCTTGCGCCTGCGGCGGTCGCTTGCGACACCTACCTTGTACGCCGCAGTGCGCATCCTGAGCGGAGCGTTTTTTATATATTAGGAAAGGACTTTCCTAATATATAAAAAAGAGAGACGAAAATTTCATCTCTCTTTTCCTTTGCTTTATATTCTTTTTTTACTTCCTCGAGAAAATATGTTTCACAAATACATAGATCATAATCACCACTGCCATCAGATATCCAAACGCACCAAGTGCCGGGATTCCCATAAACTTCGGTGTCATATCCGTTGTACAGATAATACTTGAACTAATCAGAAGTGCCATGACCCACAGACCCATAACAATATTTCTTACCAAGCGTCTCAAAAGAAATGCCAGATCCTTTGACACACGCAGATCAAGGTTCACCTTTGTCTGGCCTTTCATGAATTCATCCATTAAGTCCGTTGTCATGGATGGAATGTCAATCATCTTCCGCACAGATTTCAAAAGGCTTCTTCCTGTGCTCTTCAATTCCTTCTTAAAGTTAAAATTGTGAAGAAAATCCGCAGCTAGTCTTGCTTTGGCAATCTCCACCATATTGATATCCGGTGCGATATTGGCAAGTACACCTTCCATATGCGTAAGTCCTCTGGCAAGCATCGTCAGTCCATGTGGCATCATGATCTTATTTTCTTTCATAACTTCCATTAAGTCCGTCATGACCTCTGCCACATTAATCTTGCCCATATCGGTACTTCCGTATTTCAAAAGGCAATCCTTCAATGTCTTCGTAAAGGTTTTCTCTGCTCCGGTCGTTCTTTGGAAATTTCGCCCAATCCGAGAACCGCCTTCAGGATCAGACCAACATCATTGAGTGCAACGCCTTCGATTGCAAGCGTGATCATCTCACGGTCATGCTCTGTCAGTCGTCCCATCATTCCCATGTCGATCCAGACAATCTTTCCATCACGGATCTTAACATTTCCGGAATGCGGATCAGCGTGGAAGAACCCGTCATCCATTACCTGCTTGATATAGTTATCTACAAGTTTGCTTCCGATTTCTTTCAGGTCATATCCATCTTCGAGCAGCTTATCCTTCTCATCAATCCCGCAACCATCAATATATTCCATCACCAGCACGTGAACGGTCGTATATTGCTGATACAGAACCGGTGTCTGAACGAAATTGACATCCTTGTTTCTTCTGGCAAATTCTTCGATGTTCGCTGCTTCTGTCAGGAAATTCATCTCATCTCTTGTCACTGACCAGAGTTCATCAAGCACAAGATCAAAATCAGCCATTCCTTTCAGACTGATCGGCGGCATCAGTTTGATCGCTTTACGGATAAACTCAATGTCCCGTGCCATCATTTCATAAATGCCTTTTCTCTGGATTTTAACGACGACCTCTTCTCCTGTCTTCAGAACTGCTCTATGTACTTGCGCAATTGATGCAGAACCAATTGGTGTCTCTTCAATCGAAGAAAATACTTTCTTCCAAGAACGTCCGTAAGACTCGTCGATTACTGCTACTGCCTCCTCGAAAGGCATCGGCCTTGCATCTGTACATAACTCCATCAATTCGTCACAATAGGCTTTCGGAAGAACATCGGAATGAAGTGCCATAATCTGTCCGATTTTTACAAATGTCGGACCGAGATCCTCCATGATCAAACGAAGTTTCTTCGGACTTAGTCCATGTGTGATATTGTGCTTGCGAAGCACCGAAACAATCTCTCTAAATCTTGAACCATTCGTTCCCTTTTCTTTCTCACTCATTCCTCAACAACTTCTACTTCTTCTGCTGTATCGTCTGCGTCCACTTCTTCTGCCTCCGAATCTACAGTTGACTCTTTCTCCTTGATCTGAGCCTTCAGTGCTTCTAACTGCTCCGGTGTCATCTTATCAAGAAGTTCACTCAATTCCTCCGGTGTAGTAACTTTTACCTTCACATTCACATTGTTCTTTACAGTCTGTTTCAGATTGTGCTTGAGTTCTTCATTCAGAACCTTTCCCTGCTCCACTGTAAGCTCACCCTTTTTTACCATATCATCAAGAACATCCTTTGACTTCTCAGCAGTTATAGCAACTGCTCCGATTCCAGCCAGTATTACCTTCTTTAAGTTGTCTGTTAATTTCTCCATAATGCCTGTCTCCTTCCGTAAGTGATCTGTTTCCAGATTCAAAACTATAATTAGATTTTACAACTTTCTCGTCATCTCGTCTAGTATTCGAATCCATTTTCTGTGCTTGTTTCACAATAATTTAATAAAGACTTTATAATTTTCAAGACTTTTTCACAAAGAAATGCTTAAAATGTTACATTTTCAACCTTTTGTAACTTTTCTTTTTTATTTGTGCTTGTTAAAATAAAGACATAGTACATCGGGAATACCTCTAAAGCTTCCCGAAAATCTATTTTTAAAAAAGGAGATCGAAAATCATGGCAAACAGAATTATGTTAAATGAAACATCTTATCACGGCGCAGGCGCAATCAAAGAGATCGCTACAGAAGCAAAAGCAAGAGCCTTTAAGAAAGCTTTTGTATGTTCTGACCCTGATCTGATCAAATTCAGAGTTACAAAGAAAGTAACAGATATTCTTGATGAAAATGGACTTGCTTACGAAATTTATTCTGATATTAAAGCAAACCCAACAATCGAAAATGTACAGCACGGAGTAGAAGCATTCAAGAAAGCTGATGCAGATTACATCGTTGCAATCGGTGGTGGTTCTTCTATGGATACTTCTAAAGCAATCGGTATCATCATCGCAAACCCAGAGTTTGAAGATGTAAGAAGCCTCGAGGGTGTTGCACCGACAACAAAACCTTGTGTACCGATCATCGCAGTTCCAACAACAGCCGGAACAGCTGCTGAGGTTACAATCAACTACGTTATCACAGATGTTGAAAGAAAGAGAAAATTCGTTTGTGTTGACCCACATGACATGCCGGTTATCGCAGTTGTTGACCCGGATATGATGTCCTCTATGCCAAAGGGACTTACAGCTTCCACAGGTATGGATGCCCTGACACATGCAATTGAAGGATATACAACAAAAGCTGCCTGGGGAAATGACAGATATGTTCCATATCAAAGCAATCGAGATCATCGGAAAATCTTTAAGAGCGCTGTTGAAAACACAAAAGAAGGTCGTGAAGGAATGGCTCTTGGACAGTATATCGCAGGAATGGGATTCTCTAATGTAGGTCTTGGAATCGCTCATTCTATGGCTCATACACTCGGTGCTGTATACGATACTCCACATGGTGTTGCATGTGCTATGATGCTTCCAATCGTTATGGAATACAATGCAGATTGTACAGGTGAGAAATACCGTGAAATTGCAAGAGCAATGGGCGTTAAAGGTGTTGACGACATGTCTGTAGAAGAATACAGAAAAGCTGCTGTTGACGCTGTTCAGAAACTTTCTGTTGACGTTGGAATCCCGACAAAGCTGGAAGCTCTGAAAGAAGAAGATCTGCAGTTCCTCGCTGAGTCTGCTCATGCTGATGCTTGTGCACCTGGTAACCCGAAAGATGCAAGCGTAGAGGATCTGAAGGCGCTCTTTAGAAAGCTTATGTAAATTGATTTCTGGTACACGGGCGAAAATGCTGAAATGTGATAAGGTGTAACTCCTTCGAAGGGTGACGCATCGAATCTGGCTCAGGGTTACGTGTACTGATAATTCTAGGAAAAACTTAAGATTACTAAATACAAAGAAAGGTTTGGAAAACTCGCTGCCGCTCAGACAGCTTCCAAACCTTTCTTTAACGTAATCTTAAGTTTTTCAAGTATTATCAAGCACACTCCACATTCACCATCTTCGATGCATCACCTTTCTGCGGTGATTCACTTTATCCTCTCATTTCCGGATTTTCTGTGGGCTGAAATAGATTTACGGAACGTGCAACGATTTAGAAGGATTCGTATAAATTTTCTGTGGACAGAAATGAATCTTTCTGAATATGAACTACAGTAATCCTCTTTCTTTAAATACCTGACATAATTCTGCGGGCATGGATTCGGAGAGGAATCTAGCCAGGGTTTCAGGGGTGGCTTTGTGGTTTCCGAGAACCCACTGGACCGTCATGTAGATGGAGCCCTGGCAGTACATTTCTAACTGGAAGCGAATCTTGTCAGACATCTTTTTCCCTGTATTTCCTTCAATCCGATCGGTGTAGAATTTTGTGATCAGCTCGAAATCATGATCACGCAAACAGTTCTGGTCGTCATTTTTAAATGCCGCACGAAAGTAAAAGTGTTTCTTTCTGAATGTATTGGAATTTATTTACAAGGCTTTCATAGACTGTTTGTCCCTCTCCCATATGCTCAAGGATTCAATCAGTATCTTATC
>ENA-OQBD01001348-OQBD01001348.1-human-gut-metagenome-genome-assembly--contig:-NODE-1348-length-11455-cov-2.370321_pt1 | contig 11455 bp, 9 predicted proteins | sample MGYA00242742_ERZ504543 | MGnify/ENA primary metagenome ERZ504543 (study PRJEB26092, sample SAMD00036239) | human gut metagenome | host: Homo sapiens | study: EMG produced TPA metagenomics assembly of... | reverse complement strand
ACGATGATATACCGGAGTCCGGCACCGTAACCCAGGTAGTTCTTGGTGGTGGAGCCTTGCACATCCTTCGAGCCGGTCACGCTGGATTGGTCGGTCTGCCGGATATTGGGATGGTTGATGTAGTCTTTTATGAAGAATACGTTTTCCATCTTGCCATCCAACAGAGACTGGTTGTAGGAGAGTCCCAGGATATGTTTGGTAACCACATCTTTTGACGGCTCGAAGCTGGTATCAAGGTCATCGAAGCGGTCGTTTCCGGTACGGCTCAAATGGTAGTTCAGATTAAAGCTGTGATGGGTATTCAGCTGATAGTCCAGGTTGGTGCGCATGATGGTGAGCGGACGCTTGTAGTGGCGCATGGATGGTTCTTTGCCCATAATCTCGTTGCGCTGGCTCACGATGTATCCTCCGTCCCAATAGTACTTCCGATAGGCAGTGTCCACGGTCAAGGAATGGTCCCAGGTGTGGGAGAGGGAGGCATTCAGTTGCATGTTCTTCAGGATGAAGTTGTACTTCTGATAGCGGGCAGAGATGTTCCAGGAATCGGAATTCCTTTCTGCCATTCCGTATACTTTGTTTTGAACAGACCCCGTCTGCAGTTCCTTGTCTGTTTTTGAATAGGAGGCGGAAACAAAGAAAGCATCAGCCCAGGATTTGTTGACAAATCCGGCTTCCACCTGTGCCAGTAGCGAGAAGTAGCCGTCATGAAAACGCTTGGGATTGCCATATATGAAGTTGTCCCCGCTTTCGTCGCGCATCTGTACATTCTTCATTCTATAATCGTTTTTGGAGTAGTTGATGCCAACGGTGGGCCGGACTATTAGTCCGTTTTTCTTTTCTACGAACTGTGCATTCAAGTCTGCCTTGTGGGTATGGAAGGAGCCGATGCCGTAAGATACATCCAGATAATCCTTTTTTTCCTGCTTTGTAATGATATTGATGGCGCCGCCCAGTGCATCTGTTCCCAAGCTGGCAGGGACTACTCCTTTGTATATCTCAATCCGGTCTATGATGTTAATGGGTAAGTTGGCGAGGGAAACACCGCTTCCTTTGGTGTCCAGTGGCATTCCGTCCAAAAAGTAGCGGACTGAATTTCCAGACATTCCATTGATGGAGAGGTCGAAGTCCGAGCCAACTCCGCCTTCCTCTCTCACCTTAATGCCCGTTGTACGGTTCACCAGGTCGTTGAGGTTATTCAGTGAGTTTACTATCGGCTTGATGTCGAGTGCATTGACGGCAAAGGCTCCTTCCTTCACTTTCTGCGTTTGGGTCTTTCCGTAGACCTCGACAGAACTCAGTGTTACGGCACTTTCCTGCAATGTAAAGTTCTGTTTTTTATCCTGCCGGATGTCGAGGGATTGTTTCACGGTTTGGTAGCCCAGGAAGGAGACGACGAAGGTATGTTTACCCGGGGCGACTTGCAGTGAATACTTCCCCCGGTCATCCGTATAGGTGCCGGAGGTGGTGTTTTCCACAGCGATGGTGGCTTGGGCTATCGGTGTCCCGTGCTGGTCTTTGACTTTTCCGGATAAGGTGACCTTATTCTGTGCCATACTACCTGCAGGCAGTAGGCAGATAAATGTAAATAGCAGTCCTGTGATGAATCTCATTTCAGTTCCTTATAAGCGTTCGTAACTTGCCCTCAAGGAAAAATGAACAAAGAGAAAGATTCCTTTATATGGATAAAGAATGCCTCGACTCAATGTTTTGTTGCTTTATTCCCCGAAAGCACTAAAACTATGTTGTCTTGGCAGGTCTTCTGACTTATCCCTCTTTGAATGCCTTCCCATCCGCCGGGCGGACAGTGGCTTGTAGAATATTCAAAGATTTTGGAAGGACTTACAGCAGCGGGTCTGTTCAGGATTTGCACCTGATTCCAATTTAAAATCTGTATGTACAGATTACCATGAAATTATGCGTTTCGTTTTTCTTTTTTTCGTCTTTTTATTATGTAATATTTGTTATTTAGTTGTCAAGATTTTCGAGTGTTTTTATAGGATTTCTCCGTTCGTTTTGATGATTTTTTGATATTTCACAATTTATCTGTTTCCCTGTTGGATCAATACGGTAGTTGCTCCGATAAATTAATCTGGAAACCGACACGAATTCATATCCTTTTGCTTTGATATTTCTTATGATCTGTTTTAATGCTTGCTTTGTGCATTTTGTTCCAGTATGCATTAAGATAATGCTTCCAGGTGATAAATTTTTGTGTCCACAAACCTTCTTGATCAGCTGTTCCTTTGTTGGTTCCTGCCAGTCTAAGCTATCTACGTTCCACTTGAATGATATAATAATTCATTTTTCTTGCATTCCGTACGACAGATTCGTTGTAATCTCCATATGGTGCTCGGAAAAGATCTATTTTGATACCTAACAATCCTTGAATCTTCTGTGTCACTCCTTGAATTTCTTCCTGCTGCTGTTTGTCTGTTAATTTTGTCATGTATTTATGATGATCTCCATGACTTGCAATATCATGTCCTTCCTCATAGATTGTTTTGATATCAGCTGGATATTTGCTGATCCAGTCTCCACAGAAGAAAAAGGTTGCTTTTACATTTTCCTGTTTTAATATTTTGAGAATCTGTGGTATATCTTCATTCCCCCATGCAGTATCAAATGTCAGTGCTATTTGTTTTTCTGCGTATCTACACAATAGATTGGAAGTTTTTCCTCTTGCATTTCACTCCAGACATAAATGTTGTTTTGTATAAATTCTCTGGCGGGCTGGATACTGTCACTGTTTGTAAACCAGACTACTGTTTAAGATCAGCAGGATCATGATCGTGATTTTTCGAAGCATTTTTCTGCTCCCTTTGTTTTTATCATTTTATGAATTCCTGTATAAAAAAAAGAATCCTGCCTACACAGAATTCTTTTTCTTATCTCAATTGATATTCTTTATTTTACCTGCCCCTTCTGAATGATGGATACAATATTTAAATCTTTATCTAAAACTACTGCATTCGCATATTTTCCTTCTTCAAGACTTCCATATTTATCATCAATTCCAATGGATTTTGCTGGATTTAAAGTTGCACATTGGATTGCACTTTCGAATGGAATATGCATTTCTTTGACTACAGTTCTCATACAATCCATCAAGTTTGTTGCAGAACCTGCGATGGCTCCTCCTTCGGTCAGTGTTGCAAGGTTTCCTACTACAGTCACCGGCTGTCCACCTAATTCATACTGTCCATCTTCCATTCCCGTTGCCATCATACTGTCACTGATCAGTACGATCCTCTTGTCCGTAAACATTTCAAACGTTGCTCTGACACAGGATGGGTGAATATGAACTCCATCACAGATCAGTTCTACATAACAATCGCTGTCTCTTGCTGCTCCAATAACCCCTGGTTCTCTATGATTTAACGGTGGCATCGCATTATACAAATGTGTGATATGATCGGCACCTTTTCTGATTGCTTCACTTGCTGTATCATAATCAGCCATCGTATGTGCGATTGATACATGCACTTCATCTTTCACTTGATCGATAAAATCCATAGCTCCTTCAGTCTCTGGAGCAAGATCCACTAATTTGATCAATCCACCGGCTGCTTCCTGCAGTTTATGGAATAATTCAATATCCGCCAGCTTGATGTCTTCTTCTTTCTGGGCACCTTTTTTCTCTTTGTTTATAAAAGGCCCTTCCATATTGATCCCGACAAGATCTGCACCTTTTCCATTCTTATGTTCTTTTGCTGCCTTCATTGCCTGAAATAGTTCTTCTTCTGGAATCGTCATTGTCGCAGGACAGATTGCTAATACTCCATTGGCTGCTTCATAATCAGCCAGTGCCTGAATGGATTCTTCGGTTCCATCGCACATATCATGTCTGACACATCCATGAAAATGAATATCAACAAGTCCTGGTATCACATAGCATCCTTCAGCTTCTACTTCTTTGTTGTCTGTTGTTTCTTTCGCTACATATTCCCCTTCTACATAAAGATCTTTTTTCTCAAATTTTCCTTCTGGTGTGAATACCAGTCCATTTTTTATGATCATTGTATTACCTCGATTTCCGTTACCCATTTGTATTGTTCTTTCTACTTCTATTTTATCAGTCTGATACTATACAATCAAATAAAACAGGACTTTTTTGTCCTGTTTTACTGAAACTGATTTTTCCTTCACAGTGTAATTTTTGTTTGATCATATTTTTTGAATGTACTTTCAAGTTAATAATCATCTCCTGCAAGACCATTCTGTTACTGTCAATTATCTATCTTTTATTCACCTTTTCTTATTTTATTTCTTCCACTTTGCATCTATGCTGTTTTGTTTCCTTATCGTAATTGATTCCAACTGCCAGGATTCTTCCTGTAAACTGCTGTTTTCCCGCCAGTTTTCCCTTAAATCTTAGCTGCATATTGTTTTTCTTTAATCTGACTGATTGCATATTCTGGTGTTTTATCTACCTTTAATTCCAAAATCACCCTATCTGCTGCCCTGTCATATGGATAAAAAATAAAATCACAAAACCTTTTCCAGCTTTATCTTCTCTTTCAATACGATACTGATCTCTTGCTGATAAGTAGGCAAGATTCACAATTGCTGATAACTCTGTTTCATGATTATACGATAAAATCGGTGTTTCTGTGTCGTGAACATACGATAAGATTTTTTCCATTGTTTGAGTATCATTGGCTAATGTTGCCTGTAACATCTTATCTGATTCTTTTGCTAAACGATAAATATAACCTAAAGATTTTTCTTTTTGCAGCATCTCATCAAACTTTTCCATTAATTCTTTGTTAGGAATTCTTACTTTTCCATTCTCATAACTCAAGAATCCATATACAACCATCGCTGAAAAAATTTCATTCTTTGTCGATAAATTCATTGATGCTGCTGCATATTCCCGAACTTTCGCCTGCACTGCTTCTCCTGCTACCATCAATGCAAGATCTGCTTTTACGTCCGCTACATTATTCTTGATATAGTAAAAAATCTCATCATACGGACCTGAACTCGTCCAGTAATTTCCAATATTATTATTGGAAAGAGCTGTTACCACAGACCTCGGATTGTACATTCTCTCTCCTGCTTTTGTTGCATATCCATCATACCATAAACGTAATTGTTCTCTTGTGATTGCAGGTATTTCACATATTTTTAAATATTTTGCAAAAAGATCATCTATCTCTGATTCTGTAAATCCAAAATACTCATTAAATTTTTCTTCAGATGCCATCGTATATTCCAAAAACATATTTAATTCAGAGCCACTAGAATATTTAGCAATCGGTAAAATTCCTGTCATATAAGACAATTCAACATATCCATGATCTTTTAACAAATTGCTTAAAAATGAAATGTATTTTTGTTGATCTTCTCTTGTGATAAATGTTTTATGAAATACACAATCCCACTCATCCATGACAAAAATAAACTTTTGTCCATCATACATATCAAAGATACAATCTAATATATCCCACAATGCATCCTCTTCCTCATAATCTGCATCTGGATACTCACGTATTAAATCTTTCTTTAAACGATTGATGATTCTACCGATGTACTGGTCATAACTGTCACAATCTTCTGGCATTTTACTGAAATCAATATAGATCACATCATGCTTATTTCTGTGTTTTTCATATTCTGGACTTTTTGAGATTTTTAATTGATCAAATATCTCTTTCGTATCTTCATCTTTTTCAAAAAAAGCCCCTATCATATTTGCCATCACTGTCTTTCCAAAACGCCTTGGCCTTGTAATACAGATATGGGAATTTCCTGACTCAACAAACGGAAACAGTTCTGATAAGATTAATGTTTTATCTACAAAATATGGTCTTTGCATTTCACTTTTGTATAACGATACTTTTGATTTGTTATTTAAATAAAAACCCATCTTCTAACTCCTTCCTGTCATTTTGTAAAACTATCTTCATTATACAAAAAGATTTCTATATTATCAACGCAAAACGAGCCGGCATATCGCCGGCCCGTTTTCGGAGAAAACTATGAATAACAATAAAGGCTTATTTACATAATTTTTCCATCTCATCTGCAACAAACTGAACTTTTGGTCCAATGATAACCTGAATGTTACCTTTTCCTGGACGAATGATTCCTGCTGCTCCTGAAGATTTGATCTTCGCTTCATCTATTTTGTTATCATCATTGATTTCCAGACGAAGTCTTGTAATGCATTATCAATACTCTTAACATTGGCACTTCCACCTAATCCTTCAAGGATGACTGCTGCCATTGCTGTAAAATCATCATTGGCTAATGTAATATTTTCTTCATCAAGATCGTCATCTTCACGACCTGGTGTTTTCAGATCAAATTTCGTGATCGCGATACGGAATACTACATAGAATACGATAAATGCTGCGATTCCTAAAGGAATGATCATCCATGTCTTCTGTGCTGCTGGTAAGGAAGATGAGAATACAAGGTCAGTTGCTCCTGCTGAGAAACTAAATCCTGCTCTGAATCCTACCAGTGTTGTGATCGTTGTAAAGATTCCGTAAAGGATTGCGTAGATAACATATAAACCTGGTGCTAAGAACATAAATCCGAATTCAAATGGTTCTGTTACACCACAGACAAATGCACAAGAGCTGCGGATCCTACTAAACCGATGGCAATCTTTTTCTTGTTACTCTTTGCTGTCTGGATCATTGCTAATGCTGCTCCTGGAATACCGAACATCATACATTGGGAAGAATCCTGACATGTACATTCCAAGGCTCCATGATACATTCTTAGATGTTTCTCCTGCCCAGAAATGAGTTAAATCTCCGAGTCCGATCGTGTCAAACCAAAATACATTGTTCAATGCATGATGTAATCCTGTTGGGATCAACAGACGGTTTAAGAATGCATAAATACCAGCTCCAACAGCTCCCATCTTGGCAATAGACTGACCAACTGTGATCAATGCTGTAAATACAACTGGCCATACAAACAGTAATACAACTGATACAATGATAGATACAACACCAGCGATAATTGCTACGCAACGTTTACCACTAAAGAATGATAACCAATCTGGTAATTTAGTATCTTTGAATTTGTTATAACACATAGATCCGATCACACCGGCTAAGATACCAATAAATGGATTGGAAATCTTATCAAATGCAAGTGTTGCATCTGCATTCTTTGCAATAGATGGCATGATTGTTGTTACTACTGCTGTAGATAACAAATTTGTGATCATCAGCCATGATGCTAAAGCTGCCAGGCCACCCGTTCCATCATGTTTGTCTGCCATACCAACACCGACACCGATAACAAACAGTAATGCCATGTTGTCGATCAATGCTCCCCCTGCCTTTACAAGGAAGAATCCGATCTGGTTTCCAATACCTGTGATATCACCACCCTGCATGGTTGCAGGACACAGTGCATATCCGATTCCCATTAAAATACCACAGATTGGCAAGCATGCTACTGGAAGCATTAACGCTTTTCCTAATTTTTGTAAAAATTTCATATAGATTGTCCCCTTTCATTTTTACTTTAAGTTTTTCATGTTCTTTTCCTTCTCTTTTAGTTACTCATCTTTGTTATTGTTTTGTTAACTGTATCACCTCTTCCCCTGCTTTTACTTGTTGTCCTGTCAAACACTTCGTGATCTTATAATCACCTAAGTTCGTTATTACGATCGGCGTTGTGACGTCATACCCCGCCTTTGTAATCTCTTCAAGATCAAATTCCAACAAAACGTCTCCTGCCTTTACCTGATCTCCAATTTCTTTATATGTCTGATAGTACTTTCCATTTAATTCCACGGTATCAAGTCCTGCATGAACGATCAGCTCTAATCCGTCTTCTCCCTGAATACAGACTGCATGTTTTGTATCCATTACCGTGGCGATCGTTCCATTGATCGGAGAAACGACTGTTCCATTGGATGGAACAATTGCGATTCCTGGTCCTAATAATTCCTGAGCGAATGTCTGATCATTGACTTCGTCCATTGGGATTGTTCTCCCATCTTCTACTGCTTTTAATGAAATTGTCTTTGCGTTCTTCTCAAACATCTTCTTTAATGAATCAAACATCTTCTTCTCCTTTTTCTATACTGCTTTTTCTGATCCTCTCGATATGCATCGTTAAATATGCAACTTCTGCTGATGTCATATCTTTTTTGTATCTTTCTTTAATAAAAGTCTTAATATATCCTGCACACTGATATTCTTCCGGACAAATCTTCTGGATCATCTCCTGTACATCATTGTTCATATCATCCATTCGTTCTGATGCAAATAACTTTCTGGATAAAAACTTCAAATGTGTGATAAACCGTTCATAACTCAATGACTGGGTATCGATCTCCAAATGGAAGTAGTTCTTTATCTGTTCCATAACATCTTCTAAAAATTCAGTGATCTTTAAAGTATCTTTGACTCTTGTATCAAATTCTGCACTCACGATATGTAAAGCAATGGATGCCGCATCATCTAATGGGAGTGATATATTCAATCGCTGTTTGATCATTCCTAACGCGTATTCTCCAAGTGCAAATTCTTTCTCATAAAATAATCTTACTTCCCTAAGCATCGGGTTTGGAAAATTCATATGATCTTCATATCGCTGAATCGCAAAATGAATATGATCTGTTAATGTCACATAAATATTCTCGTTTAATTCTGTTCCTAAACTTTGCTTTGCATGTTCTATGATCGCTGTTGAAATCTCAAATTGTTCCATCGGAAGATCTTGTAAGATCTCTTTTAATTTCCGGATCATCTTCGGATCTTCTAATCGAAAAATCTTCTGAATCTTCTTCTTATCAATATCATATTTAATACCGTTTTTAACGCAGTTCATTCTGAACAGTATCCACTGCTGTAAAATCTGCTTAACGCCCAGAACCATAGGTCTTGCATTAATCAAGATATTGAAGTTACAGCTAAAACTGTCCTCAAGCGGTGTCAGCTTATAAAGCTTTGTCATAAGCATATCGGGATCAACGCCACGTTTTAAATCAAGTGCGATTTGAAAACCGTCAAGACCTGTTTCGTCACGTGCGTCTGAAATTTCTTTCAGTTTGTTCGCTTTTACAAGCTCCATAATCTTGCCGATTATCGCTTCAACTGTCGTTGTATAAGGAATTTCGTTGATTTCGATACAGTTATTTGCCTTGTCGTAAGTATATTTTGCACGAAGTTTAAAACTTCCGCGGCCTGTTTCGTAAATCTTACGCATTTCGCTTTCAGAGTAAATAAGGTCCGCTCCCATTGAAAAGTCAGGTGCAGGCATATATTTAATCACGTCCGCATTTTCGTTTTTCATACAAGCGATAGTCGCGTCACAAACTTCTTTAAGATTGAATGAACAAATATTACTTGCCATACCTACGGCAATACCTTGATTTGGGTTTATAAGAATATTCGGAAACGCAACCGGCAAAAGCGTCGGTTCTTTCATTTCACCGTCATAACTGTCTGTAAACTCAACCGTATTCTTATTAATATCCTTAAACAGTTCCGCACATATCGGATCAAGTCTTACCTCCGTATATCTTGACGCCGCATATGCCATATCTCTCGAATACTGCTTACCGAAGTTACCCTGCGACTCAACAAGCGGGTGCAAAAGTGCCTCGTTACCACGTGTTAAACGTACCATTGTTTCATATATGGCACTGTCACCGTGAGGGTTTAATTTCATTGTCTGTCCGACTACGTTAGCCGATTTTGTAAGTTTTCCTCCCAAAAGTCCCATTGTATACATTGTGTACAAAAGTTTTCTGTGAGCAGGCTTAAGTCCGTCTATTTCGGGAATTGCTCTCGATACGATAACACTCATCGCATAGGGCATATAGTTCTGCTCAAGTGTTTCGGTAATGGGCTGCTCGTCTATCGGAGCATATATAATCTCTTTTTCTTCTACTTTCTTTTTCTTCCTTGCCATAAAATTCTCCTATCCTTTATGATAAGTCAAGCATTTCCATATATTTTCCGCCGTTGTCGGCAATGTATTCTTTTCTGTCCGTAATATTATCGCCAAGCAATACGTCAAACATTCTCGATGTGCTTTCCGCATTTTCCGGCGTTACTCTTATAAGCCGTCTTGTTGACGGGTGCATTGTCGTAAGACTCATCATATCAGGCTCGTTTTCACCAAGACCTTTTGAACGTTTAATGTCGTATTCGTCACGTTCTTTCGACAATCCGTCCTCTGTAAATTTCTTTAATATTTCTTCCTTTTCGCCGTCTGTATACGCAAAATGTTTTTCACCCTTACGCTTTGTCTTTGTAATCGTTATTTCGTAAAGCGGTGATTCGGCAATATACACCTTGCCTTTTTCGATAAGTGTAGGCATAAGGCGGTATATCATTGTAAGAACAAGCGTTCTGATTTGGAAACCGTCAACGTCGGCATCTGTACAGATAATAACCTTGTCCCAACGCAAATTGTCAAGATTAAAACTTTCAATATTTTTATTATGAGTAGACTTAATCTCCACACCGCAGCCAAGCACTTTTACAAGGTCGGTTATAATATCGCTCTTAAAAATTCTCGGATAATCGGCTTTCAGACAATTCAGTATCTTACCTCTAATCGGCATAATCGCCTGAAACATCGGGTCACGCGCCAATTTACACGAACCTAAAGCCGAGTCGCCCTCCACTATATAAACTTCACGTTGTGAAACGTCCTTACTTCTGCAATCAACGAATTTTTCAACTCTGTTCGTTATATCCATTGTACCTGTAAGTTTCTTTTTTATATCAATTCTTGCCTTTTCGGCATTTTCATCGGCTCTTTTTATTGACAAGAACTTGATTTGCGATTTTTTCGGCGTCTGTTTTGTTTTCTATAAAGTAAACTTCAAGCTGTTGACGTAAAAATTCCGTCATTGCGTCTTGAATAAATTTGTTATTTATCGCTTTTTTCGTTTGGTTTTCGTAACTTGTCTGAGTTGAGAATGAGTTTATAACAAGTGCCAAACAGTCCGCTACGTCCGCAAATGTTATTTTTGAATCGTTTTTATTATATTTGTCATTCTGTTTCAAATATCTGTCAATCGCATATACGAATGCGTTTTCGCTTTTTCGCGCCATGCCGCACGAACGCATCTACGTCGACGAACCGCTCCCGCTCTTTGACGCCCGCCCGTCGCTGCGTCGCGACGACCTGCGGCCGTCAAAGACAGCAGCGGACGTACGCGAATCGAGCGAATCAAGCGTACCGGGCGAACGGACCGTACGCCGCGCTTGCTTTGGCGACCGAGCGACGCCGCTCCCCGAGCGCTACGTCGAAATGCGGCGGCTTGCCTTCTCGCGCGAACTCTCGGGGCGCTCGAAGAAACGCCGGTTCCGGCAGAGCGATCTGTGGAAACCGGCGTTTTTCTGCCTGAGGGGGATCAAAAAGTGTGGAATCATCCGGCACGGGAATAAGGAATAAGCAAAAGAATGTCTGCAATCGCAGCAAATACATAGGACAGCAGCATCCCCCACAGATATGCATCAAT
>ENA-OQBD01001347-OQBD01001347.1-human-gut-metagenome-genome-assembly--contig:-NODE-1347-length-11457-cov-2.814563_pt1 | contig 11457 bp, 14 predicted proteins | sample MGYA00242742_ERZ504543 | MGnify/ENA primary metagenome ERZ504543 (study PRJEB26092, sample SAMD00036239) | human gut metagenome | host: Homo sapiens | study: EMG produced TPA metagenomics assembly of... | reverse complement strand
CGGTGGAAGTGCAGGAGCAATCGCAGGTATGACGTGCTTCCGGCATAAGACACGGAAGGCAAAATTTATGATTACAGTGCCTGTGATCTTGTTGTGGAGGTAACTTGCTTGTTATCTGGACTTTTAGTAAGAAAGCAAAAAAAGAAAAATATTCTTTATCGCATCATCAATTTGCACAGTTAAAGCACTGAAATTATTATCAAAGAAACAAGATTCTACAAAATTCTTGTTTCATTTTTTTCAACTTCTTTTCGAATGAAAAAAATCTGTTAATATAACACATAGGAATACTAGAGTTATTGGTTGCAGAATACTGTGAACAGCATGAAAGCAGCTGGGAAAGGAGTTTGACAAGATGCCAAAGTTAAATGAAAACTATCAGAATGTAAAAGACAGTTATCTTTTTGCAGAGATCGCAAGAAGAGTAAAAGTATATGAGGAAACACATCCGGAGAAAGCGGCGGATATTATCCGTCTCGGAATCGGTGATGTGACATTGCCATTGACAAAGAGTGTGATCGAGGCACTTCATGAAGCAGTAGATTCTCAGGCCGTATCTGAGACATTCAAAGGATACGGACCGGAGCAGGGATATGCATTTGCGCAGGAAGCAATTGCGGATTATTATGCGCGCAATGGTGTAGAAGTAAAAGCATCTGATATTTTTATTTCTGATGGAGCAAAAAGTGATACGGGAAATATTACAGAGCTTTTTGCAAAGGATAACGTGGTTCTCGTTCCGGATCCGGTTTACCCTGTTTATGTAGATACAAATACAATGGATGGAAAGAATATCATCTATATGAACGGAACAAAAGAAAACGATTTCCTTCCAATGCCGGATGAAAATGTAAAGGCAGATATCATTTACCTGTGTTCTCCGAACAACCCGACAGGAGCATGCTATAATAAAGAGCAGTTAGAGGCGTGGGTTGCCTATGCACTGAAAAATGATGCTGTGATCCTGTATGATTCCGCATACGAAGCATTTATCACAGATCCTACACTTCCGAGAAGTATCTATGCGATCGAGGGGGCAAAGAAATGTGCGATCGAGTTCTGTTCCCTTTCTAAGACAGCAGGATTCACAGGTACACGTTTCTCTTACACAGTTGTTCCGGAAGAGCTTGTGTTCGAGACATCAAATGGAGAAACATTGAGTCTGCACAACATGTGGAACAGAAGACAGTGTACAAAGTTCAACGGAACACCGTATATCATCCAGTATGCGGGAGCTAAGGTATTCACAGAAGAGGGCATGAAAGAGTGTCAGGAGAATATTGGATATTACCGTGAAAATGCACATATGATCGCTGAAACACTTGAGAAGAAAGGAATCTCATTTACAGGCGGCGTGAACTCACCATACATTTGGTTCGAGTGCCCGAAGGGAATGGAGTCCTGGGAGTTCTTTGATTATCTTCTTGAAAATGCACAGATTGTCGGAACACCGGGAGCAGGATTTGGAGAAAATGGAAAGAATTATTTCCGTCTGACATCCTTTGGAAAACATGAGAAGACAAAGGAAGCAATGGAACGTTTTAATGCTTTATTCTAAGATATAAAGTGAACGGATTACGTGCATAACAGAAGAAAGTTATCATAGTGGCGGTTTACAGAAGGAAAAAGAGAAGCTGTTTGAGCTTCTCTTTTTATCGTCAGGCAAAACTATCGTCAGGCAAAGCGGGAATCCTGAACAGCAACATTTTGTATTACATTAGAAACAAATCTGGTGTGAGTTTACAAGACCGTACAAGTTTGGTATGATAGAAACGGTATATCAGATTTTGAAATGTAGAAAGGATGGAACGTTAAAATGAAAATTGGTATTGGTAACGATCACTCCGCACTGGAGCTGAAAGCAGAAATCGTAGAATTTCTGAAAGAGAAAGGTCATGAGGTTGTAGATTATGGAACCTATACATCCGAAAGTTGTGACATATCCGGTATATGGAGAGAAAGTGGACCCGTGCAGTTGTAGCAGGAGAAGTAGAGAAGGGAATCCTGATCTGCGGAACAGGACTTGGAATCTCTCTTGCAGCGAATAAAGTAAAAGGAATCCGTGCATGTGTCTGCAGCGAGCCATTTACAGCGAAGATGTCAAGAGCACACAATGATTGTAATGTACTTGCATTTGGAGCTCGTGTGGTAGGTGGAGAACTTGCAAAGATGATCGTAGATACATGGATCAATACAGAATTCGAAGGCGGCCGTCATCAGCGCAGAGTAGATCTGCTGATGGAGATCGAGGAGAAAAACTAAAAGATTTTACGAAAGAGACTTCTGCGTTACATTTTATCAGAGCGTAGGAGTCTTTTAAAAAAGGGGAAGAAAAATGCAGGAATATGATTTATCACAATGGGTTTTATTCTTTTTCTTTACAGTTTTTTGGGATGGATATGGGAAAGCTGTTATGTTTCTGTCAGAAAGCACCGCTGGGTGAACCGCGGATTTATGCATGGTCCGATGCTTCCGCTCTATGGTTCCGGAGCAATGGTTGTCCTGATTGTGACGATTCCGGTCAGAGATAACATCCTGCTTGTCTTTCTTATGGGAATGATCGGTGCGACAATCCTGGAGTATTTTACAGGAATTACGATGGAGCGTCTGTTCCACGTAAGGTACTGGGATTATAGAAACCTGAAATTTAATGTCAGAGGATACATTTGTCCACTGGCAAGCTTGTGCTGGGGAGTATTCTCCATTCTTATGGTAAAGGTCGTACATATTCCATTTGAACATATGGTATTGTTGATTCCGGTTACAATAGCCGATATCCTTGCATTTGTTCTGACAATCGCAGCAGCAGTTGACTTCACACAGTCCTTCAACGAGGCTATGGATATGAAACGTATCCTTGTACAGCTTGAAGCCAGCAAAGAACAGATCCAGAAGATGCAGGAGCGCCTGAAAGATGCTTCTGAGGAAATGCAGGACAGACTGAAAGATGCATCAGAAGGTGTTCAGGAACGATTGAAACGTGCATCTGAAGGGGTACAGGAGAGGCTTGAGGACAGCTATCTGTTGTATGAAGAGCGCAAAGAGATGAAAGCAGCGGAGAAGCAGACAAGAAAAGAATTGTATCTTGCGAAGATAGAAGAACAGCGTAGAGAACGAAAAGAACAGCTTACACAGCTTTCAGAGAAGGTTGAGGCACTGCTTCGTACTGTCCGACTGGAGAATGAAGCACAAGAGTCTGAATCGAAAGGAAACTGGAGAAAAGAACTTGCCCAGATGCGTTCCAATATATTAAGTGAGAGACGGAAATTAGGCTCACGTACAGACAGAAATTATATAAATGCTATGAGACAGCTGAGAAGAAACCCTACAGCAGTATCAGACAAGTTCAAGAATGCGATGGAAGAATTAAAGAAAAATGCTGAGGTGAAATAAATGACAAAGAAACAGCGTGCGCTTGAAGTGATTGAAAGACTGAAGAAAGAGTATCCGGATGCAGGATGCACGCTTGATTATGATCAGGCATGGAAGCTGCTGGTCAGTGTAAGGCTGGCAGCACAGTGTACAGATGCAAGAGTAAATGTAGTCGTGGAAGGTCTTTATGAGAAATATCCAACAGTAGAAGCACTGGCAGAAGCTCCGGTGGAAGATATTGAAGCGATTGTACGTCCTTGTGGTCTTGGAAAGAGTAAGGCGAGAGATATCAGTGCCTGTATGAAGATGCTTCGTGATGAATATGGTGGAAAGGTTCCTGATGATTTTGATGCTTTATTAAAACTTCCGGGAGTCGGAAGAAAGAGCGCGAATCTGATCATGGGAGATGTGTTTGGAAAGCCGGCAATCGTTACAGATACGCACTGTATCCGCCTGACAAACCGGATCGGTCTGGTAGATGGAATCAAAGAGCCGAAGAAGGTGGAGATGGCATTGTGGAAGATTATCCCGCCAGAAGAAGGAAGTGACCTTTGCCATCGTCTTGTTTATCATGGAAGAGAGATATGTACTGCAAGAACGAAACCGTATTGCGACAGATGCTGTTTGGCAGATGTTTGTAAAAAGGTCGGAGTATAGTAAAAAGATCAGGGTATAACAGTCAAAATAAAAAGTCTGTGAAAAGAATCTTAAGAGTAGATAGATTCTTTCACAGACTTTCTTTCTATCAGTCTAAGCTAACTCAATAGCACCTGTTCCGCCGGCACAAGCATAGTAAGCTTTCTTATCCTCAGGTTTTACATAAATCTTAAGATCGGAACTGTCCATACCTTCAGCTTTGCATTTCTCCTGAATCTTTTCTGCCAGTACAGCAGCATTATATTCACCGTTCTGGTATTGAATGAAAAGATCATATGCAGGAGCAGTTACAACCGGTGTAGCAGTTTCAGCTACAGTTGCTTCCGGAGTGGCTGTTACAGGAGCTGCGGCCTCAACTGCCGGCTGAGCAACTGGTGCTGCAGTTGTATGTACTTCATTAATTCTTTTCTGTTTCTTCTTATCTGTTCTCTTGCTCATGGATGTTACCTCTTTTCTCTAATCTGAAAACCGAAGTCCGGGATGTCTGTCCTTGCTGGTTGAAATAATTTAGTAAAAAGGGGGACATCGGTCACTTTTCCTATTATATAACGAAGTGGAAAATAAGTCAAAAAAGTTGTATTTTTTATCAGATTCGTATATTATGATGTAAGTGTCAAAAGTATAAATTGCGTTTGTGCTTGCACAAATAAGCAATTTATACTTATTGACACGCCGAACACCGAAAACGGAATAAAATGGTGTGAATACGCCATTTTATGGGAGTTTGAGGTGTTCGAGGATTGCCTGTGAAACGTCAAAAAATTGCCGGCTGCGATAATACAGCCGACATTTCAAAAAGGTTCTATTCATGTGAGTGTTTATCAGTTTCAGAAGAATCAGAAGTTTCTCCATCCGCTTCTTCTGTATCTGTTCTTTCAGGAAGATAAACATGTACCGTTTCTACGCGGTTCTTATCCAACTTCTCGACCACCAGACGAATTCCATCTTCAGTGACAACTTCATCACCCATCTGAGGTAAACGGTCCAGATGTTCGATGATCAGTCCTCCGAGAGAATCATAATCCTCAGAGTCAAGTTCTGTATGTAAGTGATCGTTCACATCATCCAGACTCATGGAGCCTTCGATAATATATTCATGATCAGAAATCTCTTTGATCAGTTCATCTTCATTCTCATCATATTCATCATGGATCTCACCAACAATCTCTTCCAGAATATCCTCCAAAGTGATGAGTCCTGCCATCTCACCGTATTCATCCAGAACAATTGCAATATTAAAAGTAGAATCTCTCATCTCTACAAGAAGTTCGGAGATATCTTTGAACTCATAAGTGAAATGAGGTTTTCTTAAGAAATCCCGGATATTGAACGGTGTATCATGATCATAAAGAAGCAGATCCTTCATGTTAATAATACCGACAACGTTATCCTGTGTCTCTTCGTAAACAGGAAGTCTTGTGAATTTGTCTTCACGGAAAATATCAATCAATTCATCGAAGGTACTATTGACATCAGCAAATGTAACATGTACGCGAGGAACCATAATATCTTTCGCCTTGGCATCGCCGAGATCGAATACATTGTAGATCATCTCTTTTTCATCAGACTCGATTACACCATCCTCATGGCTGACATCCACAATTGTACGAAGTTCTTCTTCTGTCATAGCTTTGTTCGCTGCATCTGGATCTACGCGAAGGATCAGCATGATTCCGCGGGAAAACAAGTTAATGATGAAAATAACCGGAGTCATGACCGTCATAAAAAACTTGATGACCGGAATATAACGAAGCGTAAGTTTCTCAGCGTTGATCGTTGCATAATTCTTCGGTGTAATCTCTCCAAATACAAGGATTGCCACTGTCAGAATCAGTGTAGCGATGCTGACCATGTATCCGCCAAATGAATAAGCAAGGGTTGTGGCAAGAGAAGATGCTGAAACATTCACAATATTATTACCGATCAGAATTGCACTGAGCATCTTTGCTGTGTGATTCTCTGTGATATCAAGAGCCAGAGCCGCCCGTTTGTTCCCACCGTCTGCGAGAGAACGGAGTTTAATCTTATTCACTGACATCAGCGCAGTCTCGGTTGATGAAAAAAATGATGAAAACAATAGTAAAATTAACAGTATAATTAATAGGTACGTGTCACCTGCGTCCACTTTAAATATTCACTCCTTTGATTAAAAAATGTGCCTCTAAAGAGGCTTGGTTAATTTTAGATATACGCATTCATTATACATGGTTTATTAGTGTTTGGCAAGGCAATATACTTTACTTTATGAAGTGGGTGGTGTATGATGTTGATGACTGATAAGAATATTTAATACTATTATATAGAAGAAACGGAGTATAGATATGGAATTATACAATAGATTGTGCACTATTACAAAACAGGAAAATGTAATGAAAGATGAGCCGATGAAGAAACATACAACATTTCGTATTGGTGGTCCGGCAGATTATTTCGTGACACCTGAATCAAAGGAAGAGATCCAGGCAATTGTTGAGTTATGCAAAAAGGAGGAAATCCCATATTCAGTGATTGGAAACGGAAGTAATCTTCTTGTTGGAGATAAGGGATATCGTGGCGTAATTCTTCAGATTTTTAAGAAAATGAATCAGATCAGGGTAGAAGAGAACAAGATTTATGCCGGTGCGGGCGCACTTCTGTCGAAGATCGCGGCAACAGCACTGTCAGAATCTCTGACAGGTTTTGAATTTGCTGCCGGGATTCCGGGAACATTAGGCGGAGCCGTTCGCATGAATGCGGGTGCATACGGTGGAGAGATGAAGCAGGTTCTTGAGAGCGTGAAAGTGATGACAGCAGATGGCGGATTCCTTACGATTCCTGTAGAAGAGATGGGACTTGCTTACCGGACAAGTGTGGTAGAACAGAAGAATTATATTGTTCTTGAAGCAGTGATTTCTCTTGAAAAAGGAAATCCGGAGAAAATTAAAGAAGTGATGGATGATCTGAAAGAAAAAAGAGTGACAAAGCAGCCATTAGAGTATGCAAGTGCAGGAAGTACATTTAAGCGTCCAGAAGGATATTTCGCAGGAAAACTGATCGGAGATGCAGGACTTCGCGGATTCAGGGTCGGAGATGCACAGGTCTCTGAAAAGCATTGCGGTTTCGTGATCAACAGAGGAAATGCAAGCGCAGCAGAGATTATGGAACTGATGCGTCAGGTAGAAGATAAAGTAGAAGAAAATTCAGGAGTCCGCCTGGAAGCGGAAGTAAGAAGAATAGGAGAGTTTTGATATGCGTTTTGTTATCGTAACAGGGATGTCAGGAGCCGGAAAAACAACAGCACTTAAGATGCTTGAGGATATGGGATATTTCTGTGTGGATAATCTGCCAATCGCAATGTTTCCTGGATTTGTGCAGATGATTGAGAATTCAGAAACTCCAATGAAGAAAGTGGCATTGGGAGTCGATGTGCGAAGCGGACAGGATATTTCCGGATTAGAGAAAGATCTTGAGCAGATGGATCAAAAGGGGATCAAATATGAGATTCTGTTTCTGGACGCAAAGGATTCTGTACTTGTAAAGCGATACAAAGAAACGAGAAGACAGCACCCTCTGAGCGGATCGGGACGTGTGGATACCGGTATTGCGAAAGAACGTGAGAAGACCGCATTTTTGAAAATGAAGGCAACGTATATTCTTGATACAAGTAAGATGCTGACGAGAGAACTGAAGATTGAACTTGAGAAGATTTTTGTGAAAGGTGAGAGCTTTTGCAACCTCTATATCACAGTAATGTCCTTTGGTTTTAAATACGGAATTCCGCAGGACGCAGACCTTGTATTCGATGTGCGTTTTCTTCCGAATCCGTACTATATTGATACATTGAAAGAAAAAATCAGGAAATGATCCGGAAGTCCAGGATTATGTCATGCAGAATGATAAGGGACCGATTTTCCTTGAAAAATTAAAAGACATGGTTGAATTTCTAATTCCAAATTATATTTTGGAGGGAAAAAACCAGCTTGTGATCGCAATTGGATGTACCGGTGGGAAGCATAGATCTGTAACGCTGGCAAATGCGTTATATCACACGCTTGAGACAGAGGAAAGTTATGGCGTTCGTATTGAACATCGTGATATTGGGAAGGATAGTATCACAAAGAGAAAGTAAAAGGTGGAAAATATGTCATTTTCTGGAAAAGTGAAGGAAGAGCTTGCAAGGAACATCAGTTCAGCCAGACATTGCCAGATTGCGGAACTGACGGCTTTTATGGCATGTGCGGGACAGTTGTAATCAATAGTTTTGACCGGTGCAGTATCAAGATTCGTACAGAAAACATTTTAGTTGCAAGAAAGGTCTTTACATTAATAGAAAAAATCATTTAATATAAGGGGTGATATTTCCGTTCGGAGAAATATAAAGAAGCAGACAGAGACCTATTCCGTTATCGTAAAAAAGCATGAAGATGCGATACGTATCTTACAGGCTACGAAGATGATGGGGGAACAGCAGGAGAATGCGGAAGAGTTGCATGCCGTGAATCCGATGATTGTTCAACAGGTTTGTTGTCGAAGAGCATTTCTCCGCGGAGCGTTTCAGGCGTCCGGATCTATGAGTGATCCGAACAAGGCATATCATTTTGAGATTGTCTGTTCCACAGAAGAGATGGCACATCAGATCTGTGACCTGATCTGCAGTTTTTCTATGGACGCAAAGATCGTGCTCAGAAAGAAGTCGTATGTTGTTTACCTGAAAGAAGGAGCACAGATAGTAGATATTTTGAATATCATGGAGGCACATGTCTCATTAATGGAACTTGAGAATGTAAGAATTCTCAAAGAGATGAGAAATTCTGTGAACAGAAAAGTGAATTGTGAAACTGCCAATATTAATAAAACAGTATCAGCAGCAGTGAAACAGCTGGAAGATATTACATATTTGAGAGATCAGATAGGATTTGAGAATATACCGAAAGGATTAGTCGAGGCTGCTCTTGCCCGTCTCGAGCATCCGGAAGCAACACTGAAGGAACTGGGAGAATCCCTGAATCCTCCGGTTGGAAAATCGGGTATCAACCACAGGCTGCGTAAGCTGAGTGAGATGGCAGACAAAGTTCGGCAAGAACAAGGAGGATTATTATGATTAAGACATCTGTTGTAGTGAAAGCGGACCCAGGGTTTGATGGACGGCCGATCGCCCTTCTCGTACAGGAAGCCAGCCAGTATGCAAGCAAAGTGTACATTCAGGTAGCCGAGAAGAACATCAATGCAAAGAGTATTATGGGTATGATGAGTCTGAATCTGATCGGAGGCGAGGAGATTACCGTTGTGACAGACGGCGAGGACGAGCAGAAAGCAGCTGAAGGCATTAAGACATTTTTTGCTAACGTATAATAACAATAAGATGGTAATTGAAGTCACAGAGAGATAACCAAGTGATTACAAATGAATATAGAGGGGCTGTACTTTGAAGAGGAGTACAGCCATCTTTTTCTATGGGGGAGAGTTTGCAGCTGATGTGAACACAAATGATTTTTGAATAAGGAGGTATTTGTTTATGAAAAGAATGCTATTTGTTTACAATCCGAATTCAGGAATGGGACTTCTGAAGCCGAAACTTTCAGATGTGATTGACACTTTTGTGAAGGGCGGATATGAGGTGACGGTTTATCCTACACAGAGAAGTCAGGATGCTGTAAGAAAAGTCAGTGAGTACACAGAAGAATATGATCTCGTGACATGTAGTGGCGGAGATGGTACATTGGATGAAGTCGTGACCGGTATGATGATGCGAGAAAATAAGACGCCGATCGGATATATTCCGGCCGGAACGACGAATGATTTTGCAAGTAGTCTGCATATTTCCAAGAATATGCTGGAGGCTGCAGATACAATTGTAACAGGAACACCATTTTCCTTTGATATCGGTCAGTTTAACGATGACTACTTCGTATATATTGCAGCTTTTGGCATTTTCACAGACGTGTCATATGAGACGAAGCAGAGCATGAAGAATATTCTTGGTCATATGGCTTATATTCTGGAAGGAACCAAGAGACTGTTCAATATTCCGTCTTATAAGATCAAAGTCATACATGACGGAGAGACGATTGAAGATGAGTTTATCTTTGGAATGGTGACAAATTCACGCTCTGTAGGAGGATTCAAAAGAATCACAGGAGAAAATGTTATTTTTGATGATGGTGTTTTTGAGGTGACACTCTTTAAAACACCCAAAAAAATCCAGTCGAGTTGAACGAACTGATTGGGGCAGTTGTGATGCGTCAGATTAATTCGGACAGAATATACTCCTTCAAGAGTGGTGAAGTCCGTTTTGAATCTGTTGAGGCAATTCCATGGACGCTGGATGGAGAATACGGCGGTACTCATGAAGAAGTTGTAATTAAGAATAAAAATCAGGCACTTCAGATTATGGTTAAGGAAGAAGCCGTAGAAGATCTGAGTGAACAGTTGGTGGAAGTAGAGGAAGTCTGAACACATAATCTGAAATATTTTCAGTGATATTTTAGAAAATCACCCCTTTTTGAATTTGAAGCTTGTTGAACAATCGCCGCAAACCGCGTAAAATCAAGGGAAAACGGCAATTTGAAAGAAAAATAATAATTTTTGAAAAAATTAAAAAAAGGGGTTGCATTTTCTGAAAGCCTGGTATATAATAACTATTGTCTTGTGGCGGTAACAAAAAAGACACAGACGAAAATGAATAAGGCTCCGTGGTCAAGCGGTCAAGACGCTAGCCTCTCACGCTGGAATCAGGGGTTCGATTCCCCTCGGAGTCACTGAAAGAAGCTCGTATTTACGAGCTTTTTTTGTGCTTTGAAAATCTTTTAGCAAATTAAAAAGTGGGTGATATTATGCAAGTAACTTATATTGATCACAGTGGATTCATGGTTGAGTCTGGATCGTGCTATTACATTTTTGACTATTATAAAGGTGAACTGCCAAAGCTTGACAAAGACAAGGAAGTAATTGTCTTTTGCAGTCATTTTCATCAGGATCATTTTAATCCGCAGATTTTTCAAATCCTTAAAGATATGGGGCTGAATTATCAGGCGGTTCTGGCGAAGGATATCAACAAAAGAAAGTATCCGACAGGTGTGAAGATCACAACTGCTTATCATGATGAAAGTTATACTCTTGATAACGGCACACAAGTCAGTACGCTGCTCTCTACCGATAGTGGAGTTGCTTTTATTGTAAAAACAAAGGACAGTACAATTTATCATGCTGGTGATCTGAATGACTGGTATTGGGAGGGTGAACCGGATGCGGATAATCGTCAGATGACATCCAGGTATCGTGCGGAGATTGATAAATTGAAAGGCATTCATTTTGATGCTGCATTTGTTCCGCTTGATCCGAGACAGGAAGACCACTATGCGGATGGGATGATTTATTTTCTGGAAAAGGTAGAGTGTGAAGCTGTTTTTCCGATGCATTATTGGGATGATCCGAAAGTCATTGACAGAT
>ENA-OQBD01001346-OQBD01001346.1-human-gut-metagenome-genome-assembly--contig:-NODE-1346-length-11462-cov-2.540185_pt1 | contig 11462 bp, 12 predicted proteins | sample MGYA00242742_ERZ504543 | MGnify/ENA primary metagenome ERZ504543 (study PRJEB26092, sample SAMD00036239) | human gut metagenome | host: Homo sapiens | study: EMG produced TPA metagenomics assembly of... | reverse complement strand
AGATGTAGAATTCCTGAATATATTAAGTTCCTCGGGCATGCGTACTTATGTCCGCTCGTTATGCTTTGTGCTGTGCAAAGCTGTCGAAGATCTTTATCCCGACGGAAGCATCGTGCTGGAGCATCCCGTCTCCAAAGGATACTATTGTGATTTACACATCGGCAGAGAAATAGGGTTGGACGATGTACAGCGCATCAAGAAACGCATGCAGGAAATCATTGAAGAAGATATTCCCTTCCATCGATTTGAATGTCAAACCACCGAAGTGGTAGAGTTGTTCCGCAAAAAAGGAATGATGGATAAAGTAAAACTGCTGGAAACTTCGGGCAATCTTTACTCCTTTATTATACGTTAGGAGACACTATAGACTATTATTATGGCAGCCTGCTGCCCAGCACCGGATACATCCGCTTGTTCGATATAGTGAAATACTATGACGGACTGTTACTTCGTGTTCCCAACCGACAAAACCCCGACAAACTGGAGGAAGTTGTAAAACAAGAAAAGATGTTGGATGTATTTAAGGAACACCGTCGCTGGAATCAGATTTTAGGCATAGGCACTGTGGGCGACTTCAATGTAGTCTGCAACAATGGTCATGCTACCGACTTAATCAACGTATCCGAAGCCTTGCAGGAAAAAAAGATTTCAAACATCGCCGATGAAATCTATAATCGTGGGAAAAACGGCCAAGGAGTCAAACTGATTCTGATATCCGGTCCCTCCTCATCAGGAAAAACGACATTCAGCAAACGACTCAGCATCCAGCTTATGGCCAATGGCCTGAGACCTTATCCTATTTCGTTGGATGACTATTTCGTAAATAGAGAAGATACCCCTAAAGATGAGAGCGGCAACTATGACTATGAATCCCTCTATGCCTTGGACTTGAAATTTTTAATCAACAACTGGAGGCTTTGCTTCGTGGAGAGCAAGTCGAACTGCCCCGTTTTAATTTCTCCACCGGTCAACGTGAGTTCAAAGGAGACTATCTGAAGATAGATGATAATATGATACTGATTTTGGAAGGTATTCACGCACTGAACCCTGAACTGACTCCGCATATCCCGGCTGAAAATAAATATAAAATATATGTATCGGCCCTGACAACCATCTTATTGGACAACCATAACTATATCCCTACTACCGACAACCGGCTGTTGCGCCGCATTGTCCGTGACTACAAATATCGTGGATATTCGGCAGAAGACACCATCAGCCGTTGGCCCAGCGTACGTGCCGGAGAAGACAAATGGATTTTCCCTTATCAGGAAAATGCAGATGCCATGTTCAACTCTGCATTATTGTTCGAGCTTGCTGTTTTAAAAGATTATCTGGAACCTATTCTGCGGAAAGTGCCCAATAACCGACCGGAATACTCGGAAGCCTACCGCCTCCGTAAGTTCCTCGAATATTTCGTATCTGTGCAAGATAAAGAATTGCCTCCAACCTCCTTATTAAGAGAATTTCTGGGCGGAAGCAGCTTCAATTATTAATAATATTAGGATGAACCCCTAAAATTATCCCGGCAAAAAGGAAGATTATTACGATACAAATCGCTACTTTTGCCCCCAAAAATAGTAAAGAGATTATGGCACAAGGCTCACGTCAAGTACAAACACAAGCCCAACAACAAGTACAGACACTGTCACCACAACAAATCCTTGTTGTGAAGTTGTTGGAATTGCCTACCGTGGAGCTGGAAGAACGTATTCATTCTGAGATACTGGACAATCCGGCCTTGGAGGAAGGAAGAGAAACGCCCGAAAACGGGGAAGAGAGTACTGACTTTGAAGGAAATGAAGATAATAACGATAACTCGGAACCCAACGATGACATTTCACTGGGAGATTATCGTACCGAGGATGACATCCCCGACTATAAATTGCAGGAACACAACCGCAGCCGCGAAGGAGTAGCCGAAGAGATACCTTTCTCGGATGCTGTTTCCTTCTACGAAATATTGAAAGAGCAGCTTGCCATGCAAGACCTGACTGACGAACAGCGCGAAATAGCCGAATACCTGATCGGATCGTTGGATGATGACGGACTCCTGCGTAAAAGCATAGAATCCGTCATGGACGAGCTTGCCATTTATCGTGGAATCTATACCACAGAGAACGAACTGAACAAAATACTCGAAATCATTCAGGATTTCGACCCGGCCGGCATCGGTGCACGCAACCTTCAAGAGTGTCTGCTCATTCAGATCAACCGTAAAGCAGATTCCCCACTAAAACAGATAGAACTGGATATTATCGGAAAATGCTGCGATGAGTTCACCCGTAAGAACAAAGATAAAATAATTCAGAAACTGGGCATCACCGAAGAGCAATATAACGAAGCATTGGCCGAACTTACCAAATTAAACCCGCGTCCGGGAAGTTCATTGGGCGAAGCCATGGGGCGTAATTTCCAGCAGATTATCCCCGATTTTATTGTAGAAACATTCGATGACGGTACCATCACCCTCAATCTGAACAACCGCAATGTTCCCGAACTGCGCCTCAGCCGTGAGTTTACCGAACTACTGGACGAACATACACGTAACAAAGAGAATCAAAGTAAAGAATCAAAAGACGCTCTGATGTTTTTAAAACAGAAAGTAGATGCCGCACAAGGTTTTATCAACGCCGTAAAACAACGACAACACACTTTACTCACCACCATGCAGACTATCATCGACATCCAGCGTCCGTTTTTCCTTGAAGGAGACGAGTCACTATTGAAACCGATGATATTAAAAGATGTGGCAGAACGCGCCAAACTGGATATCTCTACCATCTCACGCGTCAGCAACAGCAAATATGTGCAAACAAACTACGGCATATATTCGTTGAAGTTCTTCTTCAGTGACGGCTACACCACCGAAGATGGTGAAGAATTATCCGTTCGCGAAATAAAACGCATACTAAAGGAATGTGTAGACAACGAAGACAAAGAAAAACCCTATACTGACGACGAACTGGCCGAAATACTGAAAGCCAAGGGATACCCCATTGCACGCCGCACCGTGGCCAAATATCGCCAGCAGTTAAATATTCCTGTTGCACGATTAAGAAGATAAAAATATGGAAGCAAACGAAACCACCGGTTCTTTAAAAGAGATTGGAAAAAGTGACCCGTTAGAAATAGGTTCACGCATCATATCAGGCATATTCACACCTTTTATGGTTCCATTTCTTGCCTTTTTCTTATTATTCTTTTTCACCTATTTACGCATCATGCCCCTCCAATATAAGTTGGTGGTGTTGGGTATCGTGTATTGCTTTACCATCTTGATGCCGATGCTTGCCATTTATCTTTTTCAGAAAATAAACGGCTGGGGTATCCATGAACTGGGTCATCGTGAAAAACGATTCGTCCCATACGCCCTAACCATTGTCAGCTATGTAGCCTGCCTGCTTACGATGTACAAGATTCATTTGCCACGCTATATGTCGGGCATCATTGTAGCCACACTCATCTGCATGGTCATCTGCATTGTGATAAACTTCAAATGGAAAATCAGCACCCATGTTGCCAGTAGCGGCATGATGGTAGGCGGTCTGTTGTCATACAGCCTGATCTTCAATTTCAATCCTGTATCATGGCTTTGCTTTTTCATTTTGCTATCAGGAATGCTGGGGACAGCACGCATCATCGTAAAGCAACACACATTATTAGAAGTTCTGGCAGGATTTATTGTCGGATTGTTTTGCGGTGTCATAGGAATTTTGTTTATTTGGAAAAAAAATTTTAGTATTAACCTTATAAATTAAAAGCATTATGAATTTCCCAAACAATGTAAAGTATACCGAGGAACACGAATGGATACGCGTAGAAGGTGATATCGCATACGTAGGCATTAGCGATTATGCACAAGAACAATTGGGCGACATCGTTTTCGTAGACATCACTACCGAAGGCGAGACTTTGGAAAAAGGAGAAGTTTTCGGTACTATCGAAGTAGTAAAGACTATATCAGACCTGTTCCTTCCGGTTGCAGGAGAAGTTTTAGAACAAAACGAAGCATTGGCTGACAACCCCGAACTGGTCAACCAAGATCCCTATGGCAAAGGTTGGCTGGTTAAAATCAAACCTAACGATGCAAATGACATCAATGATTTGATGGATGCCGAAGCCTACAAAGCTTTAGTAAACGAATAAAATACAGAAGAAATATTCAATGGAACCTATTGTAAGTATTATCATGGGCAGCACCTCCGACCTTCCTGTCATGGAAAAGGCTGCCAAGCTACTGGACGAGATGCACGTACCTTTCGAGATGAACGCTCTATCGGCACACCGTACACCCGAAGCAGTGGAAGAGTTTGCCAAGAACGCTGCCGGTCGTGGCATTAAAGTCATCATTGCTGCAGCAGGCATGGCCGCAGCATTGCCCGGTGTAATTGCCGCCAACACTACACTGCCAGTCATTGGTGTCCCCGTGAAAGGGTCTGTTCTCGACGGTGTGGACGCACTCTATTCCATCATCCAGATGCCTCCCGGAATTCCGGTTGCAACAGTTGCCATCAACGGTGCAATGAATGCCGCTATTCTGGCCGTACAGATGTTGGCTTTGAGTGATACAGAGCTCGCAGCTAAATTTGCAGATTACAAAACCGGCTTGAAAAAGAAAATAGTGAAAGCCAATGAAGAATTGAAAGAAGTAAAGTTCGAATATAAGACGAATTGATTCTTTACATAAGCATCGCTGAAAAGCTGCGCTATAAAAAACACGGGCAGAAAATATCCTATCCTGATTAGAAGGAAAGAATATTTTCTGCCCGAAAATTTAAAACGAACATTTACAACCTCTTTAAAGATAAGGAATTAACCATGACCGATTTATTCAACTATTCACGCCGGGAAGCCTCTGAAGTAAACATTGGAGCCACTCCGATGGGCGGTGCTAATCCCATCCGCATCCAAAGTATGACCAATACCATAACAATGGATACCGACGCTTGCATAGAACAAGCCAAACGGATTATCGATGCAGGCGGTGAATACGTGCGTCTCACCACACAGGGTGTACGCGAAGCCGAAAACCTGAAAAATATAAATATCGGATTACGTTCACAAGGCTATGACACCCCCTTGGTAGCCGATGTGCATTTTAACCCCAAAGTAGCCGATGTAGCGGCACAATACGCAGAAAAGGTACGTATCAATCCGGGCAACTATGTAGACCCGGGACGCACTTTCAAGAAGTTGGAATACACCGATGAAGAGTACGCGCAAGAAATAGAAAAGATACGTACCCGCTTCGTTCCTTTTCTGAATATTTGTAAGGAGAACCATACCGCCATCCGTATTGGTGTGAATCACGGTTCTCTGTCAGACCGCATCATGTCACGTTATGGCGATACCCCCGAAGGCATGGTAGAATCGTGCATGGAATTTCTCCGCATCTGCGTAGAAGAACATTTCACCGATGTCGTAATTTCCATCAAGGCTTCCAACACGGTTGTCATGGTAAAAACTGTTCGTCTGCTGGTAGCGGAAATGGAAAAAGAAGGCATGGCATTCCCACTTCATCTGGGTGTAACCGAAGCCGGCGACGGTGAAGACGGACGTATCAAGTCAGCTTTAGGCATCGGTGCATTGTTATCCGATGGTTTGGGAGATACCATCCGCGTATCATTGAGCGAAGCCCCGGAAGCAGAAATTCCGGTAGCTCGTAAACTGGTCGACTATATACTGGCACGTGAAAACCACCCTTTCATTCCCGGAAAAGAATCGCCGGAATTCAATTATCTCTCCCCTTCACGCCGTAAAACAAAAGCTGTGCGCAACATTGGCGGAGATAATCTTCCGGTAGTAATTGCCGAACGTTTGGAAGGAGAGAACGAAGTCAATCCACAATTCAAGCCCGATTACATTTATTGTGGACAAACAGTTCCTGAATTACGTAATAAGGAAACAGCTTATCTGGTAGATGCCGATGCCTGGAACCCTGAAGAGAAGAATGTGTATCCTGCATTCAACTATCAGCAAATGATAGAGCTACATCATACTCAGGCTGAGTTAAAATTCCTGTTCCTACCTTATATGGCAATGAATGAAGAAGTGATTGCCGCACTCAAGTTACACCCGGAAGTGGTTATCATTGCACAAAGCAATCACCCCAACCGGTTAGGTGAATACCGCGCCATGGTGCATGAACTGATGACGGAAGGACTGGAAAATCCTGTTGTATTCTTCCAATACTATCAGGAAGAAGAAGCGGAGAACTTACAGATTAAGGCAGCCGCCGATATGGGTGCATTGATTTTTGATGGTTTCTGTGACGGTATCTTCATTTATAATCAAGGCTCACTGCCACACACCGTAATAGATACTACCGCTTTCGGTATCCTGCAAGCCGGACGTATCCGCACCAGCAAGACAGAATACATCTCATGCCCCGGTTGCGGTCGCACCTTATATGACTTGGAATCGACTATTGCCCGAATCAAAGCCGCCACCTCTCATTTAAAAGGCTTAAAGATAGGCATCATGGGTTGTATCGTCAACGGACCGGGCGAAATGGCGGATGCCGATTACGGTTATGTAGGAGCCGGACGAGGTAAAATCAGCCTTTATAAGAAAAAAGAATGCATCGAAAAAAATATCCCCGAAGAGCAGGCGGTAGAGAAACTGATTGAACTGATTAAGCTGAACGGCGATTATATTGAAATATAAAATATCTGTACCATGAATTATCAGCAGATACTCGAAAATATTTATCAGGAGATACAGCCTTTTGCCGGCATCGGCAAACAGGCTGACTATATTCCTGCATTGGCAAAAGTAGACCCGGATCAGTTTGGCATTTGCATCAATACCATTCAAGGAGAAACTTTCATGCTGGGACAAGCTGACACTCGTTTCTCCATCCAGAGTATTTCGAAAGTCTTTTCACTTGCCGTATGCCTCAGCCTTGAGGGAGACGAACTATGGAAAAGAGTGGGAAAAGAGCCATCGGGCACTGCATTCAATTCCCTTGTACAGTTAGAAGTTGAAAAAGGAATTCCCCCGCAATCCGTTCATCAATGCCGGTGCCATTGTATTGGCAGATATACTTTTAAAGCATCTGTCACACCCCGAAGAAGATTTCCTCCACTTTATCCGTAATATTTGTGGAAACGATACTATTAATTACAATGAAGAAGTAGCGGTATCCGAACGTGAAAAAGGTTACCTGAACGCAGCCATCGCCAATCTGCTGAAGTATCATCATAATATAGAGAATGACATCGAACGCGTTCTCCATTTCTATTTTCTCCAATGTTCTGTTGAAATGAGTTGCTATGATTTATCCAAAGCTTTTCTGGCTTTTGCCAACCACAAACAGCCATTCACATTCGGGGATATCAACCTTACTGCGTCGCAAGTGAAGCGTATTAATGCCATTATGCAGACATGCGGCTTTTATGATGAAGCGGGAGAGTTTTCTTACCTTGTGGGTCTGCCCGGAAAAAGTGGTGTGGGCGGTGGCATAGCGGCTGTTTATCCGTTACGTTATTCGGTAGCAGTATGGAGCCCGAGATTAAACCGGAAAGGAAACTCGGTTATGGGAATCAAGGCGTTGGAGCTGCTGACCACACAGACACAAGAGTCTATTTTCTAAAAAATAAAAGTGAAGAGAGAATAATATTCATTCTATCGGAATCAGTTCTCTCTTCATCTATCTTTGCAAATTCAATCTTATATTTAAGTTCATTACATCCCTGAGTGGAAAAACTAAAACGACAAGCAACCTAATAATAAAACAAAACGATTTTATCCATTTCATTTGCAATACAATTAAGATTAGCCCACCAATAATAAAAGGTACGCTGAAACAACAACGTACCTTCCATCTATTCAACTGCTAATAATTCAATACCTGTTCTATTACTGGTTTGCTTTTGTTGATTCAACATCACACTTGGCTACAGCTTTCAAAGTACCCCAATAGTAAGTAATTTCCATCGGAATCCATAATGTGAATTTCTGAACATTACCTTCATTATTCTTATAAACAATCTTAGTAGTATTCACATACGGTGACATAAACCTACACATAATTATATGTCATTTGTGTCAGGTACCGTAATGACCAAATGGACAACTATAAGATGATTATTGAGAAAAAAATTAAACAAGCTTTTCATAAGTCTTTTCAGCAAAGAGACCCTAAAAAATTTACCCTCACCACAATTACTTGCGATGAGGGTAAGCTTTATTAGGAATAGTTTTTAAAACCTGTTCTAAAAACTATTATTTTGCAACGTTAGGAACAACTGTCATGTTCATTTCAATTACGCGTTCATTGCCGAAGCAATCCAGAACTGTAATCTTCAATATAGAAGGAACATTGTCGGTAATATTAGAATCCTTCTTAAGAGCTTTCAAATATTCAGGTTTACCATTATTCCAATTAATCTCGAAGTATTCAGATTCTTCTCCTGTTGAAACTGTTACGAAAGAGCATTTCTCTTTTACAATCTTCAAGCCTTTTGCCTCAGCCAATACTGCATCATAGATGGCGTAATAAGAGCTCTTGCCTTTGATTACTTTATCCAAAGGTACAGTAGTCGTACCAGTAGTCGTATATTTGAAGTCTACACCATATTTAATGGATTGTGCTGCTTTTTTATAAGCTTCACTTGCCCAATCGAATGTATAAGACTTGCCATAAATATTGCTATAAACAGCCTTCCAGCCATCTGCTGCATTATCTATTACAATATCCTGATCAGGAGTCTTAGATGAAACCTTACCATAGTTGTACTTAACAACTACATCATAAGGAGTTACATCATCAATCATTGCAAATTCATCCTTAGATTTTTCAAGACTCAAAAGAGTATTACCGAAACCTTCAACCTTTCTATTTACAATCGGATCGTTGGTAGTGAAGAAGAATGTATATTTGTTTGCATTGCTAATCTTAGTATCAACATTGAACATTTCATTAGTCTTCATTGTAGCAACAGTAGCAGTTACAGGAGTAAATGCATTAGGAAGAACATAGCAGAAGTATGTCTTCTTATCAGCTTGCAATTGATTTTCCTTCCATGCAGTACCTGCAGGCAATGTAGTCGGAACAACCTTAGTCATAGATACATTCAGAGTGGCAATAGCTACATCTTTATCATTCTTGAAGCTGATAGTACCGTTATAAACTTGGTCGTCAACATAATCAGTTTCAGCGATATCCTCTGTACGAGTAGTATAGATGCTCTTAACCTTAGCCAACTCCTTCAAATCTTTACTATTAAAGTAAGTAATATCTTGAATAGAAACCATCTTGCATTTCAAATTGAAACCTGGAATGCATCTTTATTGTAAGGTTCACCAGCCCAAGAGCCACTCAACCGATAGACTTTATCAGTTACTAATTCTGCACTAGCAATTGTACCTTTTGCCTCAGCATACTTATCCTTCATTTCAGCTGCAACATCAGCCTTATCAGATAAGTTCTTATCGTAAGTGACATTAGCATCTGCAATGATAGTGGTCTTAGCAGAGATTACATCTGCAACAGCACCTACGCGTACATAGAATGCACGACCATCCGGGTCAACCAAAGTACCGTTAGAGTTTACAGCGTAAACACGGAAACCGATAACGTCATTGATATCATTGATAGTGAAACCGATTGTTGCCTCACCACCTGTAGTCTTCACATCATATACAGTATTGATACCGGTAATGTTCGGTTCATAAAGTTTTGTCCAAGTCTTGATTTCAGAATCGTCTGAAGACAAAGCACGTTCTTTATCCAATACCACATAGAAGTGAGTAGCTGATGCCAACATGTCATCTGCCAATTTCACTTTGAATGAATTTGCAGTAGAAGATACAACAGGTTTTGCAACTGCTGTTCCAGCTGTATTCAAGCATTTAGACTGGCGGTTGTCTGAAGCGTCTTTTGCTACATTAGCCAAAGCACCCTCATATATAGGAGTGGCAGCAGGAATGCCTGCCCACTTATATTCTGCAGGAGCAGTAGTAGTAGCATCTTCTTCACTACGTTCATAGCGGTTGTGCAAATTAGCAACTTTCCAACCGTCTGTTCCGGCCCATACATTAAAATCAAGTACTGATTTCGCTTCAGAATTATCTTTTGTAAACGCTAAAGCATATTCAGAAACTGCAGCTCTAGCAGCATTGTCTGTATCCGCAACCTTCACCGCAAATAAAACAGACTTTTCTTCAGTAACTACATTATAATCCGGATTGCCGAACAACTTATCTTTTTCTTCTGATTTAACAACGGTTGTTGCCTTGTCATAAGCAGTTTCATCATAGTTATCTCCTACTTCCAAGTTTACAGCCCACAATCCTGTTGCTGAAATACCGGCACGTGACAACACTTCACCTTTATAAGGCTCTATACCAGTTACTTTCACCAAACCTTTTTCAACCAAGTCTACCGGAGTAGTACCGTCCAGTTGAGTACTGATAAAGTGAATGTCTCCTGCACTTAAAGTTGCAGTAACGGGAGAAACGCGAACAACCAAGGTAGCTCTCAGTTTGCTTCTTTCACCCTTAGTGAATTTAACAGCACCCGGCATTCCTTCACCGAAAGTCCAGTCAGCGATTGATTTGGCTGAAAGCAGTTCAATATCAGCATTCTTAAGAGTTACGTTTTCACCATTAATGATAGCACCGTTAGCCGAAGCATACAGAGAAACGTGAGTTACACCTTTGGCAATAGCAGCCCAAACCAAATCCAAGTTGGAGTTGATTGCTGAAATCTGATTAGACAAGGTTGTCAGTTCAGTAGCCATAGTTGCCAGTTTAGATTCGATAGTCGCAATAGCATCCTGAGTTTCTTTCACATCGAATGCTTTCAGGCCATCCAAGATTTCCTGTTGTTCGCCCAATGTAACCAAAATACCTTCAATGGCAGTCTTATTGGCAGCTACAGCCTCATCGTTTGACAAGATATAGGCTTCCAAAGCCTTTTTCTGAGCATCGATAGCAGCTTCATTTTTACCGATAGCTACTTTATTGGCTTTCACTTCAGCATCCAATGCAGTCAGTGTGCCTGCCAATTTAGTATCAGCCTCAGCCAAAGCAGCTAAAGTTTCTTCGGTAGTTGTCTGAAATGCCTGCAAAGCATTGATTTTACCGTTTACTTCAGCAATAGAAGCTTCGATTTCAGTAATATCACCTTTTACAGCCTGAATTTCCTCATCGGTTGCAGTCTGCAATTTAGTGATAGCAGCTTCCAACTCTGCCTTTACACCGGCGAGTTCTTCTGCAGCCGCAGCAATAGCAGCCTTCTGAGCTTCCAAAGCAGCCTTTTCAGCGGCATCTTTCACTTCTGCTATTTTGGCTTCCAAGCCGGTCTGAGCCGTTTGCAGGCTGGCGATAGAAGATTCAATGGCAGTGACCTTATCGCTCAAGTCAGTCTTCTGCTTGTCGATTTGCTCCTGCAAGTCCTTGATGTCGTCATCATAGTCTTTACAAGACACAAATGTTCCTGTTGACGAAACCAT
>ENA-OQBD01001344-OQBD01001344.1-human-gut-metagenome-genome-assembly--contig:-NODE-1344-length-11464-cov-3.141660_pt1 | contig 11464 bp, 9 predicted proteins | sample MGYA00242742_ERZ504543 | MGnify/ENA primary metagenome ERZ504543 (study PRJEB26092, sample SAMD00036239) | human gut metagenome | host: Homo sapiens | study: EMG produced TPA metagenomics assembly of... | reverse complement strand
TCCGTTAGACAGCTCCCGCCAGCGGGAGCCTTTATTGATTCTGTCAAGAAAGTCGACTCAGAGCATTTCCAGCGTTCACCCAGTCGAGTAAGATATGTTCGGCACTGGACCGTGAGCCGAAACAAGCCGAACCGGGAGATGTATACCGATGACCGCAACCAACGAGACGCTGAGCATGGCTACCGAAGCGCAACTGAAGCGCGATCTGCCACAGAGCATCGTCATTCCGCCAATCCGTGGCGAAATGGTGCACCTGCGCCCCGCCACCGTCGAGGACCTGGCTCGTTTGGATGAACTTGATGCCTTCTATGGCGCATCCAAGATCACCGGCAAGGATGCGGTCACCGAACGCGCCATCGTACACACATGGGTCCGCCGCTCCCAAGCCTGGGAAGCCGGTCAGGCACCCGCCGAATCCGGCGTGGGCGACCCGGAATCCCGCCGCACCATCGCATGGGCCGTATTGACTGACGCCGACCATGACGATGACGGTCAGCTCGATGCGGCCAGCACCGATAATGTCATCGGCATGATTTTCCTCATCGACATCGACGGCTGGTCCAAGTCCGCCCGCATCCAGATCATCTTGGGCCGTGAGTACCGTGGCCGCGGCTACTCCCGTGACGCCATGCCGCGTGTGATGACTTACGGCTTTGCGCCCGAACCGGCCGGCCTGGGCATGCACCGCATCTGGGTGAGCGTGCCGGAAAAGAACAGCCGTTCGATTTCGGTCTACCAGTCGCTCGGCTTCGTGCCGTCCGGCACCTCGCGCGACGCGTTGTGGGATGTCGAAAACAACAAATACCAGGACCTTATCGTCATGGACACGTTGGTCGACGAGTACGATCCGATTCGTTCGCTTGACGCTTTTGGTATGCACTTGATTGAGGACAACCCGGGTGTCAAGGAAGCGCTGTCCGCGCGTGAGCATTCCATCGCCATCCAGCAGAACAAGCCGGAACCCGAGCCGGCACAGCGTGGTGAGGCAGCCGCCGTCACGACGAGTGACGTGCAGTCCCAGGCCCAGACGCCGGCGGCCGCACAGCCAGTCGAGCCACAGGCCGAGCACCACGACGATACGCAGAAGAACACGCGCCACAGTCTCGAAGAGGAAAGCAACTGGCCGTACGGCCAGGCGGAACGCAAGCCCTCAAAGGAAGCATGGTGGCGTACGCTGGGCCGCGGCCGCAAACGCGATACGGAAAGTGAGTGAGTAAACAAGCATGAGTGCCGAGGATCTCGACAATTACGAAACCGACGCCGAACTCGCGCTGTATAGGGAATATCGTGACGTCATCAAGCTGTTCACCTATGTGGTGGAGACTGAGCGTCGCTTCTACTTGGCGAATAAGGTCGATTTCAACGTGCGTTCCGCCGGTCAGGACGTGTATTTCGATGTGCAGCTGACTGACGCATGGGTATGGGATGTCTACCGTTCCAGCCGTTTCGTCAAGTCCGTGCGCATCGTGACCTTCAAGGACGTGAACGTCGAGGAAGTGCAGAAAACCGATATCGACATTCCCGACGATATTCACTGACAGGCAATCGTCTGATACAGCCTGTATTGACAATGCGCGGCATTCCGTCATCTTACGGCGGGGCGTCGCGCATTGTTCATACAACGCATAGCAAAAGTTCAGACTCGTAACCTTGCCATCGTGTGTCTTGTTTGCTTGCGGCTGATAGAAAATGCCGCATGAACACACACCATATGCAGCAGGGCCTTAAGGGCTCCATCGCGGGCGTGGTTGCTGCCGCCACATTGCTGGCCGGTGGCATCCTGACCGTTCCGCACGCCATGGCTTTGGAGGCCGATGGCCAGTATTACAGCAGCAAGCAGCCATATGTGGCACCTAGCGAAGCGACCACTGCCAGCTATAGCCAGGCGCCGGAAGGCTACGAAACGGTATACACCGAGTCGATGGCTCGCCACGGTTCACGCGGCCTGTCCAGCTACAAATACGACGCATTGCTTATGAAGATGGCCGAAGCCGCCGAAGCGGATAACGGTTTTAAGTCTGATGCCATCAAGTCCGAATTCATGAAGAATCTCAAAGCCATCACCGCCGCAAATGTGGAGAATGGCTACGGTATGCTCACCGGTCAGGGTGCTGACCAACATCAGGGCATTGGCGCACGTGCCTACGAGCGCAACAAGACGCTGTTCGACAACGCAGCCAAGGACGGTGGCAAGATTGCCTATCAGTCCTCTGGCGAAGCCCGCGCTACTGAATCAGGCGAGAATTTTGCTCGCGGTTTCAACGCGGCCTCGAACAATAAACTGGCGAACAGCACTGTGACGCCCGCCGATCCGGCCGGCACCGGCGAGGCGGCGGCTTTCGACAAGACGCCGAACACGCTGTACTTCCACAAGTCCGAAAACCCGGACGGCACTGAGAAAACCGGTGAGGCCAAGCAGCGTGCCGACGATTACCAGAACTTCGTGGAAAACGATGCGATTATCGCAGGCGCTGAGCAAACCATCGCCGAAAACGAGGACGTGAAAACAGCCTCTCACGATTTGCTTTCACAAATCTTCACCGATGACTTCCTCGCCAAACTGGCCGACGGCACGTACGCCTGGTACAACACTGTCGATGGCACCAAGGGCGGCGAGGCCAACTGCGCGCCGGGAGCCGACCCCAGCAAGGATGCCGACGCCTGCGGCGCAGCCAAGAAGAAGATCGCCTCCGAATACGATGCCGCGATGGATCTGTACAACCTGTACATCATCGCCGCTGATATGGAGAACGAGAACACCGGCAGCCATACCTTCGACTTCAACCAGTACTTCCAAGGTGAGCAGGCAGACGACGCCAAGTTGTTCGCCTGGGCGCTTGACGCCGAGGACTTCTACGAGAAGGGCCCGAGCTACGCCGGCCAAGACGAGACCTACACAATCGCACAGCCGCTGCTTGACGATTTCTTCTCGTCGATTGATGAGCGCGTAAACGGCGGATCCACCGTTGCTACTTTCCGCTTTGCCCATGCCGAAACGATGATGCCGTTCGCCGCGCTGCTTGGCCTTCCCGGTTCCATCCAGCAGGCGGCCGCCAGCACTACCGACGTGTACACCTACGCCAACAATGAATGGCGCGGTGAATCGGTGACTCCGATGGCCGCTAATGTGCAGTGGGATGTTGCCGTCAAATCCGGCAACGACCCGAAGACCGGCCGTGCCTACACGCCGCTCGTTCGTATGCTCTACAACGAGCAGGAAATCGCCTTCCGCTCCGAATGCACGCCGATTGCCGATGGTTCCACGTGGTACAAGCTCACTGAGCTTAAAAGTTGCTTGGCCTCCGACCACCAAACCCTAGGCGACGATGCGCATCTGACTGATGATTCCACAACGCAGCCGGGCACAGGACCTAACACTGGTGAAGGAACGAGTACCACTCCGAATAACAATGGTGCGGGAACTCATCAGCCCAGCAACACTCAGGCTAATGGTACGGAAAACGAGTTGAGTCGTACTGGTGTTGCCGTTACTGGTGTTGCGGGGATTATGATGCTGCTTGCACTTGCAGGCATCTCGCTGAATCTATGGAAAGTTCGTCGCTGACGAATTAGCCTAAGACCAAACCGATTCGCCGCGCTGTGTGTGACGCAACGTTGCCGAATACCCCTACCTCACGATTCGATGCGTCGCCTTTCTGCTGATGGAAAGACGGCGCATCGGTCGTATATCGGGAGAATTCTGTAAGCATTCGCTCATCTTTCGGTGTGCGATTCCGGGGCTTCTAGTAGACTGTCTCTGATTTTGCGTTTATAAGGAGCATAATGACCGACAAGCAATCCGTAGTGATTATCGGCGGCGGTCCGGCTGGACTTACCGCCGCATGGGAACTCATCAAGGACGGCGGTGCCGACAAGTACGACGTGACCGTGCTGGAGGGGACCCGCGAATTCGGCGGTATCTCGCGCACCGTGAAGCACAACGGCAACCGCATGGATATCGGCGGCCACCGTTTCTTCTCCAAAGACGAACGCATCATGGATTGGTGGAAGACCGTTCTGCCGTTGCAGGGCGCACCCTCCTATGATGACAAGAAGCTCGGCCGCGACCACGACATGGAGCCGGGCGGCCCCCGATCCGGAGACGGAGGACAAGGTGATGCTCAAGCGCCACCGCGTGTCCCGCATCTACTGGAACCGCCACTTCCTCGACTACCCGATTTCCCTGAGCGCCAACACGTTGAAGGCCATGGGCTTCAAGCTCACCATGGTCGCCGGCTTCAGCTACCTGAAGTCCATGGTGCACAAGCTGCCGGAAGACAATCTGGAGAACTTCTACATCAACCGTTTCGGCCGCAAGCTGTATTCCATGTTCTTCGAGGGCTACACGGAGAAGCTGTGGGGCCGCCACCCCTCCCAGATCTCCGCCGACTGGGGCGCCCAGCGCGTCAAGGGCCTGTCCATCATGGGCGTGCTCAAGAACGCCTTCCAGAAGCTGCTGCCCAAGAAGCGCTCCAACGCGGAGGTCGAGACCTCGCTGATCGAGGAGTTCTGGTATCCGAAGTACGGTCCCGGCCAGCTGTGGGAGACCGTCGAGTCCAATTGCGAGGCCGCCGGCGTCAAGGTGCTGACCGACGCCAGGGTGGTCGAGGTCCGCCAGACCGATGGTGCCGTGTCTTCCGTGGTGTACGAGGATTCCGAGGGCAACCGTACCGAGCTTTCCGGCGACCAGTTCATCTCCTCGATGCCGGTCAAGGACCTGGTCAACGCCATCGACGCGGCCGGCGCCGATCCCGAGGCCGTTGATTCCAAGCCCGCCCCGGCCGATATGACCGAGGTGGCCAACGGCCTGCCGTACCGCGATTTCGTGACCGTGGGCCTGCTGGTCAAGCACCTGAAGCTCAAGAACACCACCAGCATCCCCACCCTCGGCAATCCGCCGATCGTGCCGGACTGCTGGATCTACGTGCAGGACCCGGGCTACAAGGTCGGCCGTCTGCAGATCTTCAACAACTGGAGCCCGTACCTGGTCAAGGACGTGGACGACACCGTGTGGATCGGTCTCGAGTACTTCTGCGAGGAGGGCGACTCGTTCTGGAACATGAGCGAGGAGGATGTCACCAAGTTCGCGATTTCCGAGCTCACCCGCATGCGTGTGATCAACGGTCCGGACGAGGTCATCGACTCCCATCGTGAGCGCGTCAGGAAGGCGTACCCCGCCTACTTCGACACCTATGAGCACATGGACGAGCTCATCGAGTACCTCGACGGCTTCGGCAACCTGTACTGCGTGGGCCGTAACGGCCAGCACCGCTACAACAACATGGACCACTCCATGGCCACCGCCATGGAGGCCGTCGGCAACATCAAGACCGGCAAGACGTCCAAGAAGAACGTGTGGTCCGTCAACACCGAAAAGTCCTACCACGAAGAAAAGTGAATAAACCTTGTTGAGCTCCCTCGTCACAGAGGGAGCTTTTTTGGTTTTCGGCGGGCCGTTTTGCGTTGGTCGAGTTGGCGTTGTACAGTGAACGAAGTTCGCAGAGACTCAGAGACGCAGCGAACATTCATGAGCGGTGCAACCGCAATAATCACTCTTAACGCCTGGATAGGCATGGGTCTGTTCGGTATGGAAAGGGCAACCAGTGGCAAATAGCCAGAATCTTGAGGATATGAAGCTGCCTGAGCTCAAAGAGCTCGCTAAACAGATGGGCCTGCGCGGCACGTCGACCATGCGCAAGCCCGAGCTGCTCGCCACCCTGCAGGCGGCGCGCAATGGTGGAGAGCCGCCGGCCGGTGTGACCGTGCGCGCCCCCAAGGCCGCCAAAACCGCCAAGGTCGTCAAGGCTCCGCAGTCCGATGCCGCTGAGGCCAACACCACAGACAATGCTGACGTGGCCACCCAGTCGCCGGCTCCGGCTCCGGCTGCCACGGAACCGCAGCTCGATTTGCCGCTTCCCGTGGCCGACGATGCCAAGAAGGACGAGACCGAACCGCGACGCACCCGTCGTAAGGCCGCCGATGATGCCGCATCCGAACCGCGTGCGGCCCGCCGTCGTCGCGATGACGACCAGCCCGATTTCGCTCGCCGCAAGCCGCGCAAGAAGGCCGATGAGGCCGGCGATCTGCTGGCCACGCTCGATTTGGGAGATGCAGCGCCTACCGAGCGTCGCCGCGAGCGTCACGAGGACGTGGAAGTCCGCTGATTCGCCGAGTCCGTGATGATGAGGACGAGCAGCCTCGCCGCCGTCGTCGCACTGCGGAAAACAGCGAAGAAACCGTGCGTGACCTCGACGATATCCTGGCCACGCTGCCCACGCAGAAGCACGAGGAAACGTCCGAAGACGGCGAGCAGAACGACGATCACGAGTTCGTGCGTCGTAACCGCCGCGACCGTAGCGATCGCAACGATCGCGATACCCGTAATGATCGCAGCGATCGCCGTAACCGTCGCATGCGTGGCCGTGATCGCGACAACGCCGATGATGATCGTCGCTATGATGATCGCGATAATCGTAGCGATCGCAATGACCGTGATAGCCGCCGCGAAGAGCCGCAGGAGGATCTGGTGCCGGTGGCCGGCATCGTCGACGTGCTCGACTCCTACGCTTTTGTGCGCACTTCCGGCTACCTGCCCGGCCCGAACGACGTGTACGTTTCCATGGGCCAGGTCAAGAAGTACGGCCTGCGCAAGGGCGATGCCGTGCATGGTTCGATTCGCGCCCCGCGTGAAGGCGACCGCCGCAACCAGCGCCAGAAGTTCGTGCCGCTGCAGGCCATCGATTCCATCAACGGCCAAAGCGTTGAAGAAGCGCTCAACCGTCCGCAGTTCTCCAAGCTCACGCCGCTGTACCCGCAGGAGCGTTTGAAGCAGGAGACCGCCCCGAACAAGCTCACCGGCCGTATCATGGACATCGTTTCCCCAATCGGCAAGGGCCAGCGTGGCCTGATTGTCTCCCCGCCGAAGGCCGGTAAGACCATCACCCTGCAGAACATCGCCAACTCCATCGCCGCCAACAACCCCGAGGTCCACCTTATGGTGGTGCTCGTGGACGAGCGACCCGAAGAGGTCACCGATATGGAGCGCACGGTCCAGGGCGAGGTCATTTCCTCCACCTTCGACCGTCCGGCCTCCGATCACACCACGGTTGCCGAACTGGCCGTCGAACGCGCCAAGCGTCTTGTGGAGCTCGGCCAGGACGTGGTCGTACTGCTCGATTCCATGACCCGACTGGCTCGCGCTTACAACATCGCAGCCCCTGCCTCCGGCCGCATCCTGTCCGGTGGTGTGGACGCGCAGGCCCTCTACCCGCCGAAGAAGTTCTTCGGCGCCGCCCGCAACATCGAGAACGGCGGCTCCCTGACCATCATCTCATCTGCGCTGGTGGAAACCGGCTCCAAGATGGACGAGGTGATTTTCGAGGAGTTCAAGGGCACCGGCAACATGGAACTGCGCCTGTCCCGCGAGCTGGCGGACAAGCGACTGTTCCCGGCCATCGACATCAACGCTTCCGGCACCCGCCGCGAGGAGCTCATCACCAACCCGCAGGAACTGCCGATTATCTACCGTCTGCGTCGACTGCTGGGCGGCATGGAGCCCGAGCAGGCCTACCAGACGCTGGTGCCGCGCCTCAAGAAGACCGCCACCAACCGCGACTTCCTCGCCGCCATCGTGCAGCAGGCCAACACCGGCAACGCGGTCAACGGCAACTGATCAGACCGCTGAACAATAGTGTAAGGGCTGCACCCTGATTGATACGGGGTGCAGCCCTTGTCGTATCTGATGCAAATACATCAACTATCACATTGCAGTTGTAGTATTGCCGTCAACGTTCACATGCACGCTGACGATATATGAGATGAAAGAGGCATCACTGGGTTCGATTGTTTTGGGAGTGGGCAGTGGTGCGGCCATGTTCGGCGATGCGGATGCCAGCCATATCCTCACCGGCGACTATGACATCTGAGATATCTGACTTTGCGCATCGTGCAAAGCCGTAATCGGGAGTATCCTCGAATCTATGAGCGAAACGAGCAGCGACTGGCAAAGGACCACCATCGACTCCGCCCAGGCGGCGGCCCACCCGGAAACCGCACAAGCGGTGGCGCGCATCAAAGCGCTGCGCCAAACCATCGATAACATCGATTCGGCGGTCATCGCATTACTGGCCGAGCGGTTCAAGGCCACCTCGCAGGTCGGCGTGCTCAAAGCCAACGCCGGATTCGCGCCCGAAGACACCAAGCGTGAGGACTATCAGATCGAACGCCTCCACCGCATCGCCATCGATGCCGGGCTTGATCCGGAAATTGCCGAAATGTACCGTGAATTCGTGGTTACCGAAGCCAAGAAGCGCCACCAGCGCATAGCCGATGCCGGTGGTGACCCGGGCGTACTCGACGTATTCGCCTGATTCGCCCGCAGCGAATGGGCACCTTTCGGATATTCGTCTATAGGGCAAGTTGCCTGCAGCGACTACATTAATACGGGAATGGAATGCCCGTAGTGGTCGACTGTATGAATGGGATACGTAGATGAGATGTGGTGCCGCACTGGTCAGTTGCGCATTGTGCGTGGCTTCGATTCTCGGCGGTGCTTGGATGTCTCGTCCGACTCCGGTTGATTACGGTCCGGTGCTCGCTACGGCAAGTGATATGTACGCCGTCACCGATGCCGAAGGGGAGCCGGTCCGTTGGTATGTGGTAGGGAAGGGCGGCGCCGGCAATGGCGCCAGTGCCGATTCCGGCAATAGCGGTTCCACTGATACCGATTCCGCCAATAGTAATTCCGGCACGTCCAAGGTTTCTCGTATCCCCGCTTCCGCCGCCACCCTGCCATGGAAAGTCAGCGTCACCTACTCGCTTGACGGTCCGAACGTCGAGGCAAACGAGGTTGCCGGCGCGTCTGGACTGATCGGCGTGTATATCGATATTAAGCCGCAAACCAAGGAAGCCAACCGTACGATCCCGGTTGTCGCCTTTACCGTGCCTACGCAGGTAGCCGATGATGTTTCCGCTGACAACTCCATTACGGTGACCACGCAAGGTTCCAATACCGTAGTCGCCGCAGCTGGAAAAGCCGCAACCGGCTTGGAATTCAGCTGCTATATGAACGCCAAAGACTTCTCCATGAGTTCCGTGGCGCTCGCCGTATTGCCTTCCAATTCCAGCAGTCCGGCAGTTGGTGCTAATCCCGATGCCGCGAATGCTGCGAATGCTGCGAATGCTGCCGCACAGCCTGCTGCCGATACGGATGTCGCCCAACTCACCGCCTCTGCCGCCACACTGGTCGATTCACTGACCGACGCCGGTTCTGGTGAACAGCAACAGCTCATCGAGCAGCTTCAAACCCTGCGCGATAACGAACGTGCGCTGAACAAGTCTGTAGTGGCCGAACGCGAAACCGCCCATAAGCGGACGTTTGAAGACTATATGGCCGCGTATGTGGGCTCATATACCACGCACCTGTCTGGATCGATTGGCACCTCCACCCAGTTGCCGGCGTTGATGGGCACGGCCGGCGAACTGTCCGGGGACACGCCTTTGGCTCAAGCCGTACTCGACTTGGCCAACGCGGTGAACAACGTCAGTGCCGCACATCAGCATGCCGGTGCGGTCGATGCGTTGGACGAGGTGATTCGCCGCATCCAGCAGCAAGGCACCACCGGACTGGTGGATGATCTGATCGCCGAGGCTTCGGAGGAAGCCACTCAAGGCTCCAAGCAATACGCCGATGGCCAGAGCCAGCTCTCCGCCGCAATGATTCCGTATTCGATGAAATACACGGACGTTTACACGGCCAATTTGAGCGCCCTGACCGGCGGCACGTCCTCGGGCGCCACCGCTTACGAGAGCCAAGCCATCGCCGAAACCAACGGTAGCGATGAACTCGCCGACGCTCAATCCAAGGTCGATGCCGCGATGAGCACGCTTGCCACCGCCTCCGAGCATACGGGCAAAGCCACGGCCTTGCGCCAGATTGTATTGCGATTCTCCGATCAGTTCGAAGGCGGCGCGTCCTCGGCTTCCGGCAGTGATGGTGATGGTTCGTCCGGTGATGTCTCTTCCGATCCGGTGACCGAGGCTCAGGCACTGACCGGCCTGGTCGATTCGCAATCGCAATCGTTCTACGGCAAGACCCGGGTCGCCCAAGCCAAGCGTAAGGCCGATGCCGCCCGTAAGCAGGCCAAAGCCGCGCAACAGCAGCAGTCGCAGCATTCCAAGGCCTCACTGGTCGATGACACCATGTCCATGTCTGCTGGCGATGTGATGAACTATGCGGGTGGTCTTACTTCGGCCATCGGTGGTGGTGATAAGTCCGACTCGTCTAAGAGCGCTGGTTCGGGAACGAACGACTCAGCCAAGTCGAGCGACACTGGCGATTCCGGCAACGGCAAGGCCTCCAACGCCAGCGATTCCGGCAACAATCTTGACACCGCTCCAGTACTGTTCGGCTTTGGCACTGGCGGCACGCTGTTCAAGCACGATATGAACGCGCTGATTAATGAGACCGTGGAGATCAGCGATGCTGGCACGCTCTTGGCGCAGGCCGTCGCGCAGCTCGATAGCCCCAATACGCAACAAAAAACCGCCGAAACCCGATATCTCATCGTGATTCCGACGGTGTGATGGTGTATGCGGGATATTTGCGTGCCGTCCCACAGTCGTGTCATCCGAACGTCAAAAAAGCAAAAGAGGGGAACCTCAATAGGTTCCCCTCTTTTGTTGTTGTGCGTAACGTTCAGTGCTTTGGCTTCTTAGCTGGCCGAGCCGTTAAGCGGGAAGCCCGGTGGGCTTCCCGTAGGCTCGGAACGAGCGGCATTGCCGTGAGACCTACTGTTGTTGTGCGTAACGTTCAGTGCTTTGGCTTCTTAGCTGGCGGCTCACCGAGCTCGCTGGCTTCGACGGCGACCTCGGTTTCGGGCGCGTCTTCGGCGGCGGATTCCTCGGCGTGCTTGGCCACCAAGTCGAACTTGCCGACCACGCGACCGGCCTGCGCGATATCGCCCAAGGCGGCGTGAATCGCGTTCACACCTTCCGAAGCAGCGGACAGTGCCACAGACAGGATTGGGGTCTTCATGGAGACCTTGGCCTCGGACTTGATCTTACGCAGCTGCTCCACGGCCTTGCCGGCCCAAGTCAGCAGCTCGGGGGAAGCACCGGTGGCGGCCTCGACATACGGGTCCACGACCGGCCAGGCGGCGCGATGCACGGAACCGGAACCGGCGTGCATCCAGCTCCACACTTCTTCGGTGGCGTACGGCAGGTACGGGGCCAGCAGACGTGCGAAGGCGTCCAGGCCCAGACCCAGAGCGGTGCGGGCGGACTTCACAGCCTTCTCGGACGGCACATTGCCGTGCTCGTCCGGAGTGCCATAGGCGCGGTTCTTGACCAGCTCGATGTAGTCGTCGCAGAACTGCCAGAAGTAGGACTCGATGACTTCCAGCGCCTTGGAATGCTCGTAGGATTCCAGCGCCTCGGTGGCCTGACGCACCACCAAAGCCAGCTT
>ENA-OQBD01001343-OQBD01001343.1-human-gut-metagenome-genome-assembly--contig:-NODE-1343-length-11466-cov-3.092777_pt1 | contig 11466 bp, 12 predicted proteins | sample MGYA00242742_ERZ504543 | MGnify/ENA primary metagenome ERZ504543 (study PRJEB26092, sample SAMD00036239) | human gut metagenome | host: Homo sapiens | study: EMG produced TPA metagenomics assembly of... | reverse complement strand
ATGTTGTCGATCACATCATCGCCTGCATAGATCGGATCCATAGTGTCACGCTGATCGATCAGCCACTGATAAGCCTCCTCGATCTCAGCCTCATTTGTAGTATTCATGGAATACCCAAGTGCTTTTAATGCTATCATAAAGGAATCTCTCTCAGAATCATACATGTAAATATTTCCTTTATATTTCGGATTACACAGAAGATTCCAGCCATCTTTCAGATCAGCCTCATCTACTACTGTCTTATCATAAAGGATTCCTACTGTTCCCCAGAAATACGGACAGGAATAACGGTTGCCCGGATCATAGCTCTGGTTCATGACATCATTCAGTCAGATTTTCTATTTCGGAATTTTCTTTCCATGCAAGTAGCTGCAGATATTCTTCTTTTGATCAGTCTCTCAATCATGTAATCAGACGGGATCAGCACATCATAAGTCTCACCGCTTGAAAGCTTGGTGTACATCATCTCATTTGACTCAAAAGTCTCGTATACGATGGTACAATCATATTCTTTTTCAAAATCCTCCAGCAGGGAAAGATCCATGTACTCTCCTGCATTGTAAACTTTCAGCACATGAGTGGACTGTGCCACGAATCCCCATTTGATCAGCCCTGCCGTAACGGCAACAACCAGAACTACAGAGACAATTTTTACTGCTTTCCTGTTCAGCTTTCTGGCTTTATTCTTAAACTTCGGAAGCAAATTGGACAAAAGCAGTACCACGATGATGACTACGATCACGATGGTTGACAAAGCATTGATCGTCGGATTGATACGCTTTGTCATATTATATACAACAATAGAGATATTCTTTACACCATTTCCTGATACGAAATAGGAAATAACGAAATCATCAAATGACATGGTAAATGCAAGCAGCGCGCCTGCGAAAATACCCTCTTTGATCATCGGCACGATAACCTTTGTCAGAGCCTGAAAAGGTGTTGCCCCAAGGTCCATGGCAGCATTTGCCATATTCGGATCCAGAGCCCTTACCTTCGGATAAACGCTGGTAATTACATACGGGGTACAGAATGCAATATGTGCCAGCAGCATAGTCAGATACCCTTTTCGAAATCCCAGAGAAGAGAACAACAGCATCAGGCTGATGGCTGTTACGATCTCAGGATTCAGGATCGGAATATTATTAATACTCAAAAGCAGCTCCTTGATTACCTTCTTTGATTTGGATAAACCGATCGCTGTAATGGTTCCAAGTATAGTAGAAACAATGGTCGCAATGATCGCAATGGTAACAGATACATAAACTGCCTTAATTACTTCCCCATTACCGAGAAGTTCCTGATACCAGCGCAGGGAAAAGCCTGTAAATCTGGTCAGTGACTTGGATGAGTTAAAGGAAAAGATCATCGTCACCAGGATTGGCAGGTAAAAGAAAGCAAGGCAGAGCACTACATATAACATTGAGAAAAATTTATTATTACGTTTCATGCCGTCCTCCCTTATTCATCTTTATCCATCTTCTTCATCAGGCTCATAAAGATCAGAATGAGCACAGCCAGAATCAGAGAAATCGCACTTCCGAAGTTCCAGTCGCCAACAGAGATAAACTGAGATTCGATCAGATTACCGATCAGCATGTACTGTCCGCCTCCGAGAAGTTTCGGAATAACGAATGTGGAAATAGACAGCAGGAATACCATCATGATTCCATTGAGCACACCGGGGATGGACAATTTTCCAGATAACCTTTGTAAAGGTCTGGAATTTATTTGCCCCCAGATCATAGGCAGCCTCGATAAAGGATTTATCCTCTTGCTCAGGGATGTGTGGATCGGGATGATCATAAATGGCATAAAGTTACAGACCAGACCAACCACTACGGAAAAATCCGTATACATCATTGTCACCGGGGAAATCCCCAGTAATCCAAGCAAATGGTTGATGATACCATTGTCCGACAGCAGGTTCATCCATGCATAAGTACGCAGAAGCATATTGATCCATTCTGGAATAGTTACCAGCAGGATCAGAAGACTCTGGGATTTTTCCGGACATTTGGAAATAATGTATGCCAGTGGATAGCCAAGTCCCAGACAGATGACCGTCGTCAGGATTCCAAGCTTAAAGGACTTGAAAATAACGCTCATATACGTAGCTTCCAGGAATTTGCGGAAATTCTCCAGGGTAAAGGAGAACGTCAGCACTTCGTTTCCATCTTCTGTAAATGCATATAATGCGATCAGTATCAGCGGGATGACAATGACCACAAATGCCCACACAAGATATGGTTTAATAAGATTTCTGTACTGTTTCATCAGTAGCTTCCCATCTTACACATAACATGGATGTCTTCAGGCCCGAATTTCAGTCCCACTTCCCTTCCGACTTCCGCATAATCTGTGGTATGAACCATATAAGTACGAAGCTCTGTCTCGATCAGGATTTCATAATGCACACCCTTGAAGGTAATATTGCGCACGATTCCCCTGATCTTTGCCTGACCGGGATCTACGATATCCAGATCCTCAGGTCTTAATACAACTTCAATCTCTTCATTATCTTCAAATCCCTTATCCACACATTCAAACTCAAATCCGTCAAAAGCAACCAGATAATCACGGATCATGGTTCCCTCGATAATATTAGATTCACCGATAAAGCCTGCAACAAAACGGTTTTCCGGCTCATTGTAGATATCTGTAGGAGAGCCAATCTGCTGAATCTCACCGTTATTCATAACAACAACCGTATCTGACATGGACAGGGCTTCTTCCTGGTCATGGGTAACATAAATGAAAGTGATGCCAACTTCCTGCTGGATCTTCTTTAATTCTACCTGCATCTGTTTACGGATCTTTGCATCCAGTGCACCCAGGGGTTCATCTAAAAGCAGAACCTTCGGCTCATTTACCAGAGCTCTGGCAATGGCCACTCGCTGCTGCTGTCCACCGGAGAGCAGAGTTACATCTCTTTTCCCAAAGCCTTCCAGACCAACCATCTTCAGCATACGCTCCACCTTCTGGGCGATGACAGTTTTATCGACCTTCTTCAGGTTCAGCCCGAAACCGATGTTCTCCGCCACATTTAAATGAGGAAAAAGAGCATACTTCTGAAACACAGTATTAACCTCTCTCTTGTACGGGGAAGCTTGGAAATCTCAATCCCGTTAAACAGTACTTCTCCGTCACTTGGTTCTTCAAAGCCTGCAATGATTCGAAGAGTGGTTGTCTTTCCACATCCGCTGGGTCCCAAAAGCGTCAGGAATTCCTTTTCGTAAATATCCAGATTGATGCCGCGCAAAACCTGCTGATCATCAAAATTCTTGGTCAGATTTTTTAACTCAATCAGTTTGTTCATCATCTTTTCCTTCCTCTGAATGTATTCTATTTTTGTTGCTATAGCATTTATTTTTTCTTCTTTGTTATCAGTGAATAAACAATAAAAATAACCAGTGTAGCTGCCAGCAGAATGGTACACAACGCATTGATCTCCGGCGTCACTCCCGTTTTCAGCTGTGTGTACACCTTGATCGGCAGCGTAGACAGACGCGGTCCGTTTACAAAAATACTTATTACCACATCATCCATAGACATGGCAAACGCAAGCAGCGAACCTGAAATTACCGCCGGCATAATTAAGGGCAACGTAATATCCCGGAAAGCCCGAAAAGGTCCTGCCCCCAGATCTCTGGCTGCCTCTTCCAGCGCCGGATCCATGCCTGCCAGTCTTGCCTTCACTTCCATCAGAATATAGGGCACACAGAATACCGTATGACCTATTAACAGTGTCAGCATGCCAAAGGGCAGGTTCAGCATATAAAAGAACGCCATCAGCACCATACCAAGGATAATCTCCGGTATCATTAACGGCAATATGGAAACGTATTCCAGTGCCCCTTTTGACTTCCAGTGAATCCTTGATAACCCAACTGCACTCAGAGTACCGATCACTGCACTAACCAGACAGCTTAATACCCCAAGGATCAGACTGTTCACCAACGCTTCCAACATTGCCCTGTCATGGAGCAGTTCCTGATACCATTTCAAGGAAAAGCCCGTAAATTTCACCGGCAGTTTGGATTCATTAAAGGAGAAAACGATCACTACCGCAATAGGGAGATACATCAGAAAGAAAATCAGCCCCATATAAAATCCGGCAAATCTTGAATTCTTTTTCATCCGATTCCCTCCAGTTCTCTGGCATTTGTCACTTTCCTGTAGATCATGATCAGTACAGTTGTAAGTACCATCATCACCACAGCAAGTGCTGCTGCAAAGGGCCAGTTACTTCCTCTTGTCATCTGATCCTGGATCAGACTTCCCACAAGTACCACTTTATTTCCGCCCAGGATATCTGCAATAAAAAACAGTCCCATGGATGGCACGAAAGTCAGGATCACACCCGAAAGCAGCCCGGGCAGTGTAAGTTTCAGTGTTATGGTAAAAAATGCCTGCAGTCTGGATGCCCCAAGATCTCTGGCAGCCTCCACATAAGACCAGTCCAGCTTCTCTGCGCTGGAGTATACAGACATAATCATAAACGGGAGAAGCACATAAATCATACCGATTACAATTGCCGGATAGCTGTACAGGATGGACAGCGGTTTCTCAATGATCCCAAGTTTCATCAATACAAAGTTCAAAAGTCCTTTTTTTCTGCAGAATAATGATCCAGCCATACAGACGGATCAGGGAATTTACCCAGAACGGCGTAGACAACAGAAGCTGTGCCTTTTTCTTTCTGTGCTCCGGCAGCCTCGCCATGAAATACCCGAACGGATAGCCGATCAAAGCGATCACTATCGTACTGGTAAATGCCAGTTTCAGTGATTCCACAAATGTATTCAGGTATACAGGTTCCAGAATATTTCTGTAATTGTCCAGCGTAAATTTCCAGGTCACCCCAAATCCTCTGGACGGCGTAGCAAAACTCAGCGCCACCATATAGATAAGGGGGCATACTACAAACACAATAGTAAAAATGTACAGTGGAAGTGCCATCCATGCAGAACTGTCAGAACGGTTTCTACGCTTCTTCATGAATGTCCTCCCTGTCTACCAGTACTGCATCTGTCGGCAGAAAACTGCATCTTACTGTCTGGCCTTCTGCGACGGATGCGTCGATTCCGTATCTGCTGGCGATCAACTGTGTACCATCACTCAGCTTCAGAGTTACACGAAGCTGACCTCCTGCGAAATTCTTCTCTGTAACAGTTGCCTGTAAACCTGATACACTATTCTTATTATGTGCATCCAAACCACCGCCTGACACACTTATATCAACAGTGTCTCTGTGATCTGTACCGGTATCACCGATTACAGCAGTTTCCTGCAACAATATATTTTCACTTCTCACAGCCAGAGTTACTTTCTCTCCTGCTGTAAGGTGCTGTTTTGCCTCTGTATTCTGCTGACTTGTTTCAAGCTTTACAATTACCTTGTCATTTCCAATTTTTACGATTGCATTCTCTCCCTGAATACTCTCTGCAACTCCATGCAGGATATTGGCATTTCCTACAAATGTTGCTACATAACTGGTCTTTGGATGATTATAGATCTCATCCGGTGTTCCGATCTGCTCAATACGTCCGTCCCTCATCACCGCGATCCTGTCAGACATATTGATAGCTTCTTCCTGATCATGAGTGATATAGATAAATGTAATTCCCAGCTTCTTCTGCAGATGCTTCAGTTCTATCTGCATCGCACGGCGAAGCTGCAGATCCAGTGCTCCCAGCGGCTCATCCAGAAGCAGTACCTTGGGATTATTCACCAGTGCTCTCGCAATGGCAACTCTCTGTTTCTGACCGCCCGAGAGTTCAGAAGGCTTTCTTCTTTCATATCCTTCAAGCTGTACCAGTTCCAGCATCTGAGAAACTTTTTTCCCTGATCTCACTCTTAGGAACTTTTTTCCAGTTTCAGACATAGCCAATATTCTCCGCAACATTCATATGCGGAAAGAGCGCATAATTCTGAAATACCGTATTCACATCCCTCTGGTTCGGCTCCAGACCTGTCACTTCCCTGCCGTCCAGCCAGACACTTCCTGCATCGGGCTGTTCCAGACCAGCAATGATCCGAAGTGTTGTCGTCTTGCCGCATCCCGAAGATCCCAGCAAAGTAATAAACTCCCCTTTACTGATCTCAAGACTGATATTATCCAGAACTGCTTCGCCTTCTGTAAAACTTTTCTTTATCTCCTTCAGTTCAAGTGAAACCTCTGCCAACTATACTCAGCTCCTTTCATGTAAAAAGATACCTCTTTATACTAAAAAAGATACGAAACCACGCGTAAAAGCTCTCGCCCCTACATCGGTTTATGCCAATGCTGACGCCTGTTACAGTGCCAGTCTCTGCATGGTTTCGCATCTGTATATGTCCATTTTTCCAATTATAGATATATCCGGTCCGTCCTGTTCCATCCAGTCTGCGGGCACTCCTGACCATGATGTCCACATAAGAAAACCGGAAATCAACCATTCTTCTTGATAGATTCCCGGTCATTATCTATTTGGTATAATCCAAAAGTTATATTAAAGGATAGGCCCGAGATTGTCAAGTAAATTTGTTACTGTTCACTCCGTTCACAGTAACTTAGCCAAAATTCATTCCATGATTGCCTGCGGCAATGGAATTTTGGCTTGTATGTCTCGGGATTTTTGCATATTCATGCCAAAACACCTCGCGGGATAGTGGCGTGTGAACAGTAACGTAAATTTCTCTTTACAATCTTTTCAATTCCTACCGGCAATTTTAAGGTACTCACCATACGAACCTCCATAAAAACATAAAAATCCACTATACTCTGCTTTTCAGTATAGCGGATTTTCTATAAAATTACAATTGCCCAATATCTTTCAAGCTGAAAATGAGACTCGAACTCACGACCCCTTCATTACGAGTGAAGTGCTCTACCGACTGAGCTATTTCAGCTTATGCTGTAATCTGTCAGAAATTGATAATTCTGACAGCCACAGCATTTAGTTTATAATATTATTTCTTCTCTGTCAAGTCCTTTTTGACCGGTATTTTCTCCTCCGTTTTATTCACTATTTGGGGTGCTTCTTTTGTCACCTTTTTCGTCACCGGTTTCACTGCAGTTTTTACAGCCGCTTTTGTTTTCCCGGCAGCCTTTCGTACAGTTCTTGTCTTGGTGATGGATTTCTTGATCTGGCTGTGCTCAGCAGCAGGCTTTTTCTCAGTTTCTTCCGGAGTGCAGGTAAAGACTGCCACGCCAAGTGCCGGAAGCTTCAATGTGATGGAATACTCTCTCTCATCACACTCAGCCTTCTTCGCTGCTTTAACTCTCGTATTTACTACACCATTACCACCATACATTTTTATCATCACTGTTAAAGATTTCTTTATATTTGCCGGCAAAAGGAACTCCCACATTGTAGTTTTCATATGGGATTGCCGCGAAATTGCAGACAGCCAGAATAGTTTCTTCCGGTTTCTCTGTCTTTCTCATGAATGCGATCACATTCTCCTCATACTTCATCAGCTGAACCCATTCAAATCCATCATATTCATCATCCAGCTGATAAAGTGCAGGATGAGCAAGATACATATTATTGAGGTCTTTGACAAATACTTCCAGTTCCTTTGGCATATCTTTATCCGGTGCCATCATCTTGCATCCCGGATGAAGCATCATATAAGCATAAGCCTCTCTGATCTGCGCATTCTTCTGTTCTTCACTTCCCGGCAGCTTATCCGCGAAATCCTTCAATGTACCAACATCCCTGCTGCCAAGCGTCAGAATATAATGTTCGCAGTATGCATAGAGCATGGACATAGTCAGCTGATCATGGTAATTCTTTCTCTCAATAGGATCCTTGCTCAGATATTCAAGCAGATCTTTTGTCCATCCGCCACTCCATTTATAGTCAAATCCCAGATGGTCATTCTCCACACTGTCTGTCAGCTCCGGCCAGAGTCCGTTCTCCTGAGCAACTAAAAGCAATCCGGGATTTCTCTCCTTTATCACAGAATTCAGATGCTTCAGAAATTCCAGAGCATCCAGATTTTCATTGGTTCCGTAAATATTAGGTGTCCACTCTCCCGGATTTCTGCCATAATCCAGATACAGCATGGCATCCACATCGTCCATACGCAGACCGTCAGCATGGTAGACCTCAGCCCAGAAGCAGGCATTGGAGATCAGGAAGTCCTTCACCATCGGGCTTCCGTAATTATAGAGCAATGTTCCCCAGAACGGATGAATGGCCTCTGCCGGATTCTGTCTCTCATAAAGAGGTGTTCCGTCAAATTTCTCCAGACCGGAGGCATAACGCGGGAACTGTGCAGGTGTCCAGTCCAGGATCACACCGATCCCTGCCTGATGCAGTTCATCTACCAGCTTCTGAAAATCCGCCACGCTTCCAAATCTGGAAGTAGGTGCATAATATGCATATGTAGAATAACCACCTGTAATATCATCCAGATATTCCATCACAGGATGGAGTTCCACATGGGTAAAATCTTCCTCTGCCAGAAATTCCACCAGTTCCTCAGCGGATTTCCATTCCTCCAGAGATGTTTCATATATAGAAACCGGCTGTTTCCTGTCATCAAATCTGGAACGCTCTTTCATCCAGTCTCCGTCATTCCACTGAAAAGCACTTACATCTGCTACCACAGATGCTCCCTCAGGATCATGCTCTGCACTGTTCCCATAAGGATCAGCCTTTAACAGAACCTCGCCGCCTTTGACTTTAATTTCATATTTATAATGTGTTCCTGCCTCTACCCCGGGTACAAACAGCTCAAAGATACCGGACATAGGCATACGATGCATAATAGTTGCACGTCCGATCCATCCATTAAAATCACCTGCAATATTTACACTCACTGCATTCGGAGCCCAGACAGCAAAAAGAGTACCTTTCACTCCTTTAATCTCCATTGGATGCGCACCCAGCTTCTTATATGCCTCATAATAAACACCTGCGCAGAAAGCCTTCTCCTCTTCCTCTGTGATCTGGCATGGAAAAGCATAGGGATCATGACATTCTGTCTCTGTTTCTCCCATTTTTATAAGAAATCTGTATTCCGGCACCTTGCGTACAGGAAGCAATACTGCAAAATATCCGGCCTCGTCCTCTTTCTCACAGACATAGGTTTTCTTTCCGCTGATCACACTGACTTCTTCTGCATCAGGAAAAAATCCCTGAATAAGAACTCCGTCCTGTGTGATCCTTGGTCCCATCACATCTCTGGGAGCAGTTTCCTCTCCATACACAATAGCTTCAATCCTCGGCCAGTCCATATAGCCGTATACTTTTTCGTCCATAGCTGCGTTACCTCCCCGATTGTCAGAAATACGATGATCGGTTACCCTTACCGGCAGCGTATTTATGGTACATTAAACGTCACCTGTAAACAATAACAAATCAAGTTATGTTTATTTTAGCATCTTTGCACAAAAAAATAAAGAAAATTGTTTGACAAATTCCCTTTCCTGCGCTAAATTTATGTTATTAACTATGGAAAGAATCTTGTTCCGGATACTATGCTTCTTTCCATCACAACAAGGAGGATACAAAATGGGAAACAAAGCCTTTGACGTAACCGCATTAGGCGAATTATTGATTGACTTTACTGAAAACGGAAGCAGCGCACAGGGAAATCCGATACTGGAAGCCAATCCGGGCGGTGCTCCATGCAACGTGCTTGCAATGCTTGAAAAGCTTGGCAAAAAAACTGCATTCATCGGCAAAGTCGGAAACGACATGTTCGGAACCCAGCTTAAGAATGCTGTAGAGGAAGTAGGGATCGACACCCGCAACCTTGTGATCGACAACGAGGTACACACAACACTTGCTTTCGTACATACTTATCCAGACGGAGACAGAGATTTCTCCTTCTACCGTAACCCGGGTGCAGATATGATGCTCACCAAGGATGAAATCCAGGAAGACCTGATCAGAGATTCCAGAATCTTCCACTTCGGAACTCTTTCTTCCACTCACGAAGGAGTACGCGAAGCAACCCGCTATGCCATCGATGTTGCAAAAGAAGCCGGATGTATCGTCAGCTTCGACCCGAACCTTCGTCCGCCATTATGGAAATCTCTGGATGACGCAAAGGCAGAGATTGAATACGGCCTTGGCAAATGCGATATTCTGAAAATCTCAGATAACGAAGTTGAATTCCTGTTCGGAACTACAGACTATGACAAAGGTGCCGCACTTCTGAAAGAGAAATATAACATTCCGCTTATCCTTATCACACTTGGAAAAGACGGAAGCCGTGCTTACTACAAAGATATGAAAGTAGAGGCTGCTCCTTTCCTTCAGGAAAAGACTATCGAGACAACAGGTGCAGGCGATACCTTCTGCGCAAGTTCCTTAAACTATGTTCTGGAACATGGTCTGGACAATCTGACAGAAGAGAACTTAAAAGAACTGCTCACATTCGCAAATGCGGCAGCTTCTCTGATCACCACACGCAAGGGTGCTCTTCGCGTTATGTCCACCAAAGAAGAAGTACTTGATTTCATGAAATCAAGAGGCGTGAACTGATAACTGAATCCAACAAAATGTCTGTTTCATTACAGATACCCGCCTGATCCATAGTCAAAGAAGCCCGCGGCACTGCCGGAAAGGGCTTCTTTTATTGAGCAGGCACAGATTGCCGGAAGATTTTCCAACCATGCGCCGGCAATTTACTATTAAAATAAGGATGTGTTTTTGACAATGAATTCTTCAGATAACCATATTTCTTCCGGATGCAGGACCCATCTTATGCCATTGATGAGCAGCTCCTTCACCCCCGGACAGGCACAGGCTACTGTAAACAGCTTCCAGGATAAAGGCCAGCGGCAGATTGCACAGGCGGAGCTGTACTACTTCTCTGCACGGGCAGAAGAATGTAAAGATATCGCAGAACTTTATCTGCAGGACAAAGATATTTATCTTCGCCTGTCCGCAGGACTTTTATATTCTTTCTCAAATCTCACTCTGGGAAATCCGGCTGCTGCCAAAATGGGTTTCAGAAATATTCAGGAATGTCTGCACCAGACAGAACAGAACTCATCATCAAATGAAGCAATGGCTTCCTGCGTTTTCGCCAACTATCTGGCTATGGTGCTTATGCACCTTCCCACCGACAAACTGCCTCCGCTTAGAGATTTCCTTCCATATCTGCCGGCCGGCCTGCGCGCTTATGGAATCTATGTTCTTGCACACAATGCCTATCTCCACGAAGAATACGCAAATGCGCTGGGACTGTGCCAGTCTGTCTTTCTCATGCTCGATGGCTGTTATCCTATCGCCATGGAATATCTCTACTGTGTAATCATCATGAGCCTGGTCAACCAGAAGAAAGAGAACGAAGCCAGAGATGTTCTCATGACAGCCTGGAACATGGCGAAGGCAGACGGATTTCTGGAACCTTTTATCGAGCATCATGGTTTAATGCTTGGACAGATTGAAGCCTGCATCAAGCCAACTGAACCGGAACTCTATAAACAGCTCTCCCAGGCTGTCATTGCTTTCA
>ENA-OQBD01001340-OQBD01001340.1-human-gut-metagenome-genome-assembly--contig:-NODE-1340-length-11497-cov-2.459279_pt1 | contig 11497 bp, 15 predicted proteins | sample MGYA00242742_ERZ504543 | MGnify/ENA primary metagenome ERZ504543 (study PRJEB26092, sample SAMD00036239) | human gut metagenome | host: Homo sapiens | study: EMG produced TPA metagenomics assembly of... | reverse complement strand
AAAGCTTTCAGAAACGTTAAAGGAGCATTCGGATGCTGTGGCAGCTTATGCCAGGCAGATACCGGATCAGAACTGTGGTCTGTTGGAAAAATATACGAGAGTATTCAATTATCCCTCAAAAAGCCAGATTAAATCTCAGAAGGATTTGCCAAAACTGGGAATAAAAACTTATTTTTTGCTCCAATGTGTGTGCTGCCTATCGGAGAGGAGTCTATCTGGAACTGGGAGGATTTCCGCATCCGGCCATCTTCAATGAAGATTTGATCTTTGCAGCAGGAGCAATCCAAAATGGATGGAAGATTATTTATAAAGCAGATGCACGGGTGATTCATTCTCATGAGTATACTTACAGAGAGCTGATAAGGAGAAATTTTGACCAGGGTGTATCGCAGGCATGTCATCCAGAAATATTTGAAAAAGTAAAGTCAGAGAAAGAAGGCATACACCTGATTTGCACACTTGTGAAAAAGCTTTTAAAAGAAAGAAAATATTTGCAGATTATACAGCTGTTTGTGGAAAGCGGGTGCAAATATCTGGGCTACCAGATGGGAAAACATTACCGACAATTACCGGAAAGTTTCATCATGAAACTGACAATGAATCATAATTACTGGAGAGGAAGGAATGACGAGGATGCTTAAAAAAATTGCAGGATGGTCACGGAAGAAAAAGATAATAGTGATTATTTGTGTAGTGTTGACACTTGTTCTGGGGGCGGCAGGTGCCGTATTCGGATATGCTGCCAGTAAAGTGAACAAAATTCAGAAGATTGAAGTAAAAAAAGAAACGTTGAAAGAGTCTATTACAGAAGAAGTGGAGCATAAAAGCGGATATCTGAATGTGGCAGTATTCGGGCTGGATTCTAGGGATGGGTCACTAGATAAAGGAAGTCGAAGTGATACGATCATGATCGTAAGTTTGAATCAGGAAACTTATGAAGTGAAAATGGTATCGGTGTACCGTGATACTTTTATGCGGCTGAAAGATGGGAGTTATAATAAGGCGAATGCAGCCTATTCTTATTTCGGACCGGATGGGGGTGTTGCTCTTTTGAATGAGAACATGGATATGAACATTGAGAAGTATGTATCTGTGAACTTTAATGCCTTAGTCGATGTAATTGATGCGGTGGGAGGAATGGATCTGGAGCTGACTGATGCAGAAGTAGTCCACATGAATAATTATTGTGTGGAGACTTCTGAAGTAACCGGAAAAAGTTATAAGAAGATTGAGCCGGAAGTCGGAGGTAGCTATCATCTGAATGGAGTACAGGCGGTTTCTTATGCGAGAATCCGTTATACAGATGGTGGAGACGCGCAGCGTACAGTGCGTCAGAGAATCGTCCTTCTGAATATCATGCAGAAGCTGCAGCAGATGGACCTGACGACGATCAATAAGATTGCTGACAGTGTTTTTCCACAGATTGCAACCAATTTTTCTTTACTGAAATTCTGAATTATGCGAAAGGTTTTCAAAAATATAGAGTAGGTGAAACACTTGGATTTCCAAATGTAAGATATTCCAAAATGCTTTCTGGAGTGGGAAGTACAGAAATTGCAGATACACTGGCATCCAATGTTGCCGAGGTACATCAGTTCCTGTTTGGAGATACAGATTATCAGGTATCCGGGACGGTAAAAGGAATTGATGATGAAATAAACGATGCGCTTTCCAGTGGAAAATATGAGGAAGCAGACGAAACTGAAAAAGAGGATGAAAAATCGGAAGATAAGACATCTGAGGAAACAAATCATACAGAAACAAATATAAAAGTAACGGAAGATGGAAATACAGGAACGGATTCTGGTGGTACATCCGAAGACAGTAGCACTGGCTCACTGACGGTGACAGAACCGCAGCAGCCGGATACAGAAACACCACCGGATTATTATGAGGAAGATTACTATTACGGTGATGATTAGAGGAGGAAAAAGGAAATGAGAAAGAGAATAAAGTGGTTATGCAGTGTATTGCTTGTTGCAACAATTGGTCTGACAGGATGTGGACAGAAACAGAAGACGGAAAGTACGGCAGAGAAATCCAATAAAAATCATTTTGTGGGAGAGTGGATCGTTGAGCCGGAGTATGCAATCAGCAAGGTTGGAGATGAAAATACGCTGTTTGTAGATGGAAGGGGAGAAAAGCAGGCGATTCTTGGAACTGTAAAAGGTGCAATTGCTACAGTATGGCAGGACTGGAGTATTACAGAAGGAAAGCAGGGAGATGAGAAATGGGGGTGCATCCAGGAGCCGGAACAGCTGGAAGAGACTCTTGGCAATCTTGGAATTACAAAGGATAAAGAAATTATTCTGATCGGTGAGACCCTAGATGGATGGGGAGATGATGCGAGACTTCTCTGGGAACTCCGGGCAGCCGGATATGAAGATGTGAAGATGGTAGATGGCGGATGGAAGGCGTTGAAAGACAGTGGAATCAAGACACAGTTCCTCGCATCCAAACCGGAACCGGCAGAAGTAAAAATCGATGAAATTGATTATTCCCATGTGATGACAACCGAAGAATTACAGAAGAATTATGACGAGTACAAAATTGTGGATGTGCGTACCGATGAAGAATATGAAGGAGCAATTCTGTATGATGAAGCAAAGGGAGGACATCTTCCGGGAGCAATTCATATCCGGTACACAGATTTATTCGATGATGCAGGATATCTGAAATCCAATGAAGAACTGACAAAAATGTTTGAGGATGCCGGACTGTCTAAAGATGATGAGATCGTCACTTATTGTACAGGAGGAATCCGTTCGGCATATACACAGCTGATAATGGAAATGTGTGGATTTGAACATACATACAATTATGATCAGTCATTCTGGAGATGGGCTGTTGTTGGAGATGTAGAATAATGGTTAGCGTTTTGATGTGTACTTATAATCGGAGATTTTGTTTGAAACAGGCGATTGACAGCGTACTTTGTCAGACGTATCCGAATTTTGAATTTGTCATCGTAGATGACGGATCGACCGACGGAACAGAAGAACTGATTAAAAGTTATCAGGATTCACGGATCAGATATTTTAAACTGGATCGGAATTCGTTTTACTGTTATGCGGCAAATCAGGGGCTTGATCACTGCCAAGGAGACTATGTGGCATTTATGAACAGCGATGATGCATGGTTGCCGGACAAGCTGGAAAAGCAAGTGACAGTTATGGAAGAGGATCGGATGCTCGGTGCATGTTTTACGAGAGTATATCTGGTTGATGAAAGTGGCAATGATCTGTCAGAAGAATGCAGGGATATGGCAGAGCTTTTTGACAGGAAGTGTTCGACACAGAAAGAATATCTGCATACGCTTTTGCAATCTGGGAATTTTCTTTGTCATCCCTCAGCTCTGGTCAGAAAATCTGTATTGGATAAGATCGGATATTTCAATCTTTTGTATCGCCAGCTGGCAGATTATGATCTGTGGCTTCGGATTGTAAGTGAAGCAGAGATCACGGTTCTGGAAGAGAGACTGATCCGTTTTCAATGGGATATAAAAGGAAAGAAACAGATCAGTATGTCAACAAGAGAAAATTCAGTCCGCGCATTTAATGAATCTGTCATGATTCGGAAAAATTGTGTTGAATCGATGACGGATGAAAAATTTTGTCAGTTTTTCCGGGAAGATTTCCGGAATCCGGATTCTGTATCACATTTACAGCTGGAATTTGAAAAAGCATTCTGGTTGATGAAATGTATAGAGGAAGTACCGGGACTGAAAGCAGCGGGAATGGAAATACTGGGGAAGACTATGAGAGAAGCAAATGCAATGGAAACTTTAAGAGAGCATTTTCATCTGGATATTTTTGATCTGTATCAGTGGAACGGGGAACATATGTATAAGACACCATGGCTGATAAGCGAAATTGAAGAAGGAAGCCAGCAACTGGCGTATTATAAAGATATTCTCAGACAGAAAGATGAGTATATCGGGCAGCAGAAAGAACAGCTTGAAAAACAAAATGCAGCGATTGAACAGCAGCAGGAATATATAGAAGGACAGCGAAGGCAGACCGCGCATTATGAAGAACAGCTGGATGAACTTGGCAGACGGATGGAACAGAAAACAGGGCAGCTTAAGAAATATGAGGATAAGATCAGGGAGCAGGATGAAATGATCCAGACATATGCAAATTCAACCAGCTGGAAAATAACAGAACCGATGAGAAAAATCATGCGTCTGCTGAAAAAGTGATTTATAGAAAAGATGAATATACTTAATCCGGGATAAGGACAATCAATTAGTGAATAGATTGCAGATATGTTATAGTTAGAAGAAAGAAGATTAGACGAGGAGAAAAGATTATGAAAAGAACAGCATTATTTCTTGCAGGAATTCTTGCGATTTCATCACTTTCAGGATGTGGTGCAAAGAATTCGGCATCCGACAGCAGTGAACCATTTGAAGGAAAGTATGTAGTAACTGCCGACTATGTGAAAGAAAATCTGGACGATATCATCGTAGTGGATGCAAGAGGTGAAGATGAGGCGAAAAAATGGTACTGTAAAAGGTGCAGTGGCAACGACATGGCAGTATCTGGCAACCTGTGAAGACGGGGAAGCGGGAGATGCAAACTGGGGATGTATTCTTGATACAAAGCGCCTGAGCGAAAGATTAGGAGAGCTTGGGCTGGCAAAAGATAAGGAAATCGTGCTTTTTTTCAAAATGCGGAGAAAGGCTGGGGGAGAAGATGGCAGGATTGCATGGGAGCTGATCGCGGCAAGGCTATGAGGATGTGAAAATCGTAGATGGCGGGATCAAAGCACTGAAAGCAGCAGGAGTTGAGACTGTCAAAGGAGCAGCAGAGCCGAAACCGGTATCGGTAGAAATTGATTCGATTGATGAAACGCATATGATCAATACGGATGAGTTGAAAGAGATTTATGACGACTGTAAAATTGTGGATACCCGGTACAGATAAAGAATACAATGGAAAGACAATGTATGGGGAGGCAAATGGGGGACATCTTCCAGGGGCAATCCAGATCCGTTATACGGATTTATTTAACAGTGACAGTACATTAAGAGTAATGAAGATCTGACCAAGATGTTTTGAAGATGCAGGACTTTCAAAAGGAGGATCATATTATTACTTACTGTACCGGAGGAAATCCGTTCAGCTTATATGCAGCTTGTAATGGAATGTGTGGCTTTGAAAATTCAGAAAAACTATGACGAATCTTTCTACAGATGGTGTGTGGAAGGAAATCTGGAGAAATAAAAGAGAAGCAGATCAACGAGATCTGAACATCGTATGAATATTGAATTGGAAATTTGAAAAAGCGGGACTGTTGGCAATTTAGTCAGCTGTCCCTGCATTTTGTAACCATTTTGGGAATTAATTATTATTTTACAATTTTTTTCTTACCGAATGCAATGATTGCGCCAAGAGCAGCGAGCATTGCAACTGCGAGAGCAGCGATAGGAGCGGTATCTCCTGTCTTTGTTGTAGCAGCAGTAGTGGTTTTACCGTTATTCTGGTTTTTATTGTTATCTTTGCCATTGTTGTCTTTCTTTGTATCAGGATCAGCGACAGGATCTGTTACAAAATGCTTCTGGATCACTTCACTCTTTGCACCATTTTCGATGGTGAATACATTTGTGATTCCGGCTTCTTTGAGAAGCTGAGTTGCTTTTGCAGCACCTCTTGCACCACTGTTGCAAAGAACATAAATTGTTTTTCCTTCAAAATCTGCTTTGTGAGCAGCTACATATTCTGTAAATGCTTTTGCAAGATCATCCGGAAGTTTGTTATCTTTGTCAAAAAGTGGAAGGGAAAGGGATCCCTTTAAGTGTCCTTTGGTGTAAGATTCTGTAGAACGTACATCAAGGATCAGGTAATTCTTTGTATCAGACATTTTGTTGATCACATGAGTATCAGATACATAAATGGAAGCAGCTTTTACATCAGCATCTTTTGCACCACCAGTGATAGTATGAACTTTTGCAAGATCATATCCAGCAGCTTTTAATAAAGCAGTAGCAGCTCTTGCACCACTTGCACCACTGTTACAGAGAAGATAGAGATCATTTTTTCTCAAGAGTGGCTTTGTTGTCTGTTACATAATTTTGTGAAATCTTTGGAAAGCTGGTCATCTGTAGTTTTTGCAACACCATCAGCATTAAATACTGGTGTTGAGATAGAACCTTTCAAATGTCCGGCACCATAGTTGCCTGTTGCACGAACATCAAGGATTGCTACATCGTCTTTTCCAACAGCAGCAACAGCTGTTTTTCCGTCTACAGCATTTCCATCTGTTCCTGACATTGCGTACAGGAGTTCCAGGCCTTTTGCACCGTTTGTTATGGTGTATACTTTTCCATCTTCCTTAGTGCTTGTGTTATAGCCAAGTTCTCCAAGAAGTTTGGTTGCTTTCTGAGCCCCTCTTGCACCACTGTTGCAGATGATGTAGATTGGTTTGTCTTCTGTTATTTTGGAAGGAATTTCTTCTTTGAAAGCTTTTTCAAGTGCTTCAGCTTCAGCTGTGTCAAGTTTGTTGTCGGCGTCAAACAGAGACTGTGAAATGGATCCTTTCAGAGTGCCTGTTTTAGCCTGTGCTTTTGTAGAACGCACATCAATGACATATGCAGTTCCTTCTTTTGCAGCTGAAATAGCATCGTTTCCAGATACAAATTTGTAACCATCTACAGTTACGAAAGAACCGTTTACAGTTCATCTTTCGCACCACCGGTGATGGTATAGATCGTGTTTTTCGTCAACACCGTTGTCTGCAAGTAAAGCAGTAGCGGCTCTTGCACCTCTTGAACCACTGTTGCAGAGAACGTATACTTTTTTGGCTTGTGAAAGTGGAAATGTTGGCTTTTACATAGTCAGCGAAATGAAAGCGGCATAAGAATCCTTATTAGTTTCTGCATTGCCATGCTCACCTTTTTCCATTAATATAGAACACAGGAAGAGAAATAGAATTCTTCAGATGTCCCATTTGTATAGTTTTCCTGTTGTACGTACATCGATGATTACTACATCAGATGAATCAACAGCAGCTACGGCTTCAGCACCGGTTACAGCGTTGTTTGTTCCAAGGAATGCGTAACGAACTTCAAGACCTGTTGCTCCGTAAGTAATAGTGTGAATGTTGTCAAGAGAATATCCTGCAGCGTTTAATAAAACGGTAGCAGCTTTTGCACCTGCGTTTCCACTGTTGCAGAGAACATAGATTTCTTTTCCTTCAAGAGCGGAATTTCCGGTTACAGTTTCTGTGAAAGCTACAGCGGTAGGTTCATCGGAACGCTTAACAACACCATCTGAAGTAAATACTGGTGCAGAAATAGAACCTTCAATATATCCCTTGTTGTAGTTTTACAGGTGTGCGTACATCTACGATAACACCAGTAGCCGGCTTTTTGCATTTTTCGAGGCTTTTGATCCGTCATAGGATTACCATCTGTGCCAATGTTCTTGTGTAGCGACCAGCGATATCAGTAATAACATTTCGAAGTTTCTTTTAGAATCATCAGCTTCAGTAGAAGCTTCTTCTTCAGAAGTTTCTCCTTCAGGAACTGTTACTTCTTCCTGGTTTTCCTGATCTTCAGAAACAGTAGTCTGCACATCACTTTCTGTAACGGCATCAGCAACCGGATCAGCGGCAAAAGCTGTCAGAGAGCCGTTCGCAAGTAATGCGAAAGACAGAAATACTGGTAATAATTTTCTTTTCATTTTTCCTTTTGTCCTTCGATGTAGGCAAGCACCTGGTCTCTGCTCCTGTCACTGACCGTTATGGCACAGTAAGACGGATTCCACAGATGCCCACCCCACAGTTCCTTTTTTAACTCCGGATGCGCAAGAAACATCTGGCGTGCAAGATTTCCTTTCATGATCTTGATCATATCTGAAATATAAAACTGAGGTTTACAGTCCACAAGCAGATGGATATGATCCGGCATCACCTCCATTGCCAGAATCTGAAATTTATATTCTTCTGCAAGATTCTGTAACATTTCTTCGCATTCTGTATCGATTCCGTTTTTTAAAACCTTTTTTCTGTATTTTGTACACCAGACAAGATGATACTGCAAGGAATAGACATATCCCCTACCATATGAAAGTTTGTTTTTATCTATATTAAATATATCTTTTTCCATATAAATATTATACCATATGTATTGGTTTATGTAAACATTTGTTCTGTTGTTTTGTAAAAAAATTTGCGCGTCTAACTCATCACTGGAAGTAACGAGAATGCGACGCGCAGTTATTCAAAATCATTTTTCCGGAATTATTGCAGAAACTGAAGAAGGGTATATTTTTACTTATGACCAGGATTATCTGGACAGAGAAGATGCAGTGGCAGTAAGCCTGACACTTCCATTACGTCAGAAGCCTTATGAAACAACTATATGTTTCCTTTTTTTGACGGACTGATTCCAGAAGGATGGCTTCTGGGGGTGGTCAGCCGAAACTGGAAAATCAACCAGAAAGACCGGTTTGGATTACTGTTATCTGCCTGCAGAGACTGCATTGGCGATGTTTGTATCAGGAGAGAAAAGGTATGAAATGCTTGTGTTGTGGAAAGCCAATAACAAATAGTGCAACGAATGTGGAAAAAGAATGGTGCTGGCATAAAAAGTGTGTAAAGAGATTTTTTCAGACAGATGAATTACCAATCTTGGATATTACGAAAGAGCAACTGGAAATCCTGGCAACTGAAACAGTAAATGAGGGACTTACTGTGCCGGGAGTTCAGAAAAAGCTTTCCCTGCATTTATCAACAGATCTTAATGCAAGACTTACAATTGTGGACTATCCGACAGGATATATCCTGAAGCCGCAGACGGAAGAATTTGATAATATGCCGGAATTTGAGGATCTGGCAATGCGTCTCGCAGAAATTATGGGAATCCAGACGGTTCCCCATGCTCTTATAAAAATGAATGATGAATACGCGTATATTACTAAAAGGATAGACCGGGAAATATCAGAAAAAGAGACCAAACTATATGCCATGGAAGATTTCTGCTAGCTGTCTTACAGGCTGACACAGGATAAATATAAAGGTTCTTATGAACAATGCGGAAGAATCATAAAAAAATGTTCTGCAACACCGGGATTAGACCTGTCAGAGCTGTTTCTGCGTGTTGTTGGATCTTTCGTTATGGGAAATTCAGATATGCATTTGAAAAACTTTTCGCTAAAGGAAACGGAGCCTGGTAGCAGAAATTTCCAATTATCAAAAGCATACGATATGCTTCCTGTTAATGTGATCATGCCAGAAGATAAAGAACAGCTGGCACTCACAATAAATGGCAAAAAACGTAATATTCATAAGAAAGAATTTCGGATACTGGCAGAATCCTGTGGGATTCCATTAAATTCTGCGGAACGTATGATGAAAAAAGTATGCTCATTAAAGGCAAAACTTTTTACACAGATAGAAGAATCTTGCCTGTCAACAGAGCAAAAAGAGCAAATGGAGGAACTTATTTCAAAAAGGATTGATCTTTTGAGTTAGATAAACGGCACTTGGATGCGACATACTCCCGTCACTTAAATCTTACAGATTGTGAAGGTAAACGTATTGGAGCCTGCCCTGACAAAGTTTATTTTCTTATGGTAAGTATAAAAAATATTTGATACAATAAAGACATGTGATAACTGTATTCAGGCAACTATTTATAGGAAGCTTACATTGAAGAAGCGTTTTGATATCTCCATCTATGCAAAGATCCGCAGGTTTCCAGAGAAGGTCTGCGCAAGTGGTATGATGGATATTTCACTGCCTCCGGCAGATCAGGGAAAAACAGTATGCGCTCCGCTTTAAGGGAAAGCCTGGGGAAAAGGAAAGATACACTGGCCAGATCCTGGGCGTAGGAATCAGTTATGATAAAGACACAAAAGAACATCATTGTAAAATTGTAATAGCAACCATTCATGATAAAAACCACCCCGACTATGTATATTATTCATTTAGCCAGCTGGTATACATATCCAAGACTTTCCTCATTCTGCAGAAGTTCTTCATATTTGAACATCAATTCTCTGTTAGGAATAAAAACTTTTTCGCCAGAATAAGTAAGCAGCCCATATACAACCATAGCTGAATAGATCTGATCCCGGCTTTTTAATTCCATTGCCGATGCAGCAAATTCATCTATTTTGGCATCAACGCCTTCTCCGGTAATCATCAATGCCAGGTCATTTTTTATATGGTCAATGTCATTGCGGATATAGTAAAAAATCTCATCATAAGGTCCGGAACTGGTCCAGTAATTGGATAACTGGTTAAAACGCAGTGCCATCACTACGGATCTTGGATTATACAGGCGTTTTCCTGAAGCAGTGAAATATCCATCATACCAGTTCTGCAGACCGTTGCGTGGTACCTGAAGTTTTTTGCATAAATGTGTGTACTTTTCATACAGAACATCTACCTCTTCGTCTGTAAAGCCAAAATATTCGCTGAAAGCTTCCATTGAAGTCATTTTAAATTCCATAAACATGTTCAGTTCAGAGCCACTGGAATATTTGGAAATCGGCAGGATACCGGTAATATATGCCAGTGCTGTATAGTCCTGATCTTTCAGCAGAGTTTTGAGAAAAAGTATATACTCTGCTTTTTCCTTTTCAGTAATAAATGGAAGATGAAATACGGCATCCCATTCATCCATGATGAAAACAAACTGTCGGTCTGTCTGCTCTGAAATTTGGGAAAGTATGTCCCAGAGCGCATATATGGAGTCTGTCTGATATTCCGGATATGCTTCCGCCAGATCGTTCTTCAAACCTGTAATGATACGGTCAATATATTGTCTGTAAGATGTGCAGTTTTCCGGAAGTCTGCTGAAATCGATATAAATGATATCATACTGATTTAAATACTGATGGTATTCAGGTGAATCTGCAATTTTTAAATGATCAAATATCTGCGAAGCATCCCAGACCTTTCCAAAGAAGGCTCCCAGCATATTTGCCATGATCGTTTTTCCGAATCTGCGCGGTCTTGTAATGCAGATATACTGTGTTTCTTCTTCCATGCATCCAAATATGTCATTCAGAATAAGGGATTTATCTACAAAATATGTTGTTTCTGAAATCTTCTTATATCTTTTGTACGGAAGAGGAGTATTTAAAAACATTGCCATATCAGTTACCGCCTTTCAGATTTTTTGCTTTAGAGATATTATAGCATTCTTATGAAAGACTTGCCAGATGGAAGAAGCGGAAAGATTATTACAATAAGATGGACAATGACATCCCGGAAAATCAGTAAGTAAGATAGAAAAATTGCAGTGTCTGCTATCAAACATCTTGATCAATCAAAAAAGAGAGAGAATACTCTGATTGCAGTTGTTTCTCTTTTTAAAGAAAATTGGCTTTATGAAAAATTTAGGATTTTTTTATTTGGAAATTAGATGTCGAGTAGACGCACCCCTTGCGGTCGTACGCCCCTCACAGAATCCGGACTTGCGGCTTTCCCGCATCCGGCTCTTTGCGAAACGAATCGTTCACATTTATCAATTATATACACTGAC
>ENA-OQBD01001338-OQBD01001338.1-human-gut-metagenome-genome-assembly--contig:-NODE-1338-length-11500-cov-4.647235_pt1 | contig 11500 bp, 11 predicted proteins | sample MGYA00242742_ERZ504543 | MGnify/ENA primary metagenome ERZ504543 (study PRJEB26092, sample SAMD00036239) | human gut metagenome | host: Homo sapiens | study: EMG produced TPA metagenomics assembly of... | reverse complement strand
AAGGCAGAGATTTCATTCTGTTAAAATCTCTGCCTTTTCATGTTGCTCTTTATTTTCTAAAAACAATTTCAACAATATCACATTTCGGATATATCACTGTTCCGCGTTCTGTGTTTTTCCATTCTGCTCCGCAAACCTCTTTTACATCATGAACATTTACCAAAAGATATGTAATTTCTTCATTTTCCCCTGAACTGCACAGAACAATTTTTTCATCCTTATATCTGGCAGTAATATCCAGAACCTCATTTCCTTTTTCATCCGGAACAATACATTCCGCAATCTTGTCTTCTTCTAGTGGATATACCAGAATCTGTAACTGTTCCGGGTAATGATATGTTGCCGTTTTTTCATTATTACCAATTGGAAGAAGCGTGTTCTCACGGACAAACAACGGCAGAGAATCAAATCCATACACTTCTGTATACCAGCGTCCACCTTCTTTTTCTTCTCCGCTGAGCAAATGTGTCCATCTTCCCTTCGGAAGGTAATACTCACCAATACCCTCTTCATTGAAAATCGGTGCAACCAAAATCTGCTCCCCAAGCATATACTGTTGATCCAGATATCGCACTGCAGGGTCTTTTTCAAATTCCATGATCATTGGTCTCATAACAGGTATTCCAAGTTTATTTGACCGTACAGCCGCTTCGTAGATATACGGCATCAGACGAAGTTTTAATTTTGTAAACTTCCGACACACCTCAACTGCCTCTTCATCGAACGTCCACGGAACCCGGTAACTCTTGGAACCATGCAGTCTGCTGTGAGTAGATAAAATTCCAAACTGCAGCCATCTTTTATATACCGTAGGATTGGCAGCTTCTTCAAATCCCCCAATATCGTGACTCCAATAAGAAAATCCCGAAAGAGTAAGAGAAAGGCCTCCTCTTAAAGATTCTGCCATTGACTCAAATGTACCTGTGCAGTCACCACCCCAGTGAACCGGGAATTGCTGTCCGCCTGCTGTCGCACTTCTCGCAAACACAACTGCATCTTTCTCGCCACGTTCTCTTTGTAAAAGCTCAAATACTGCCCGATTATACAAAAATGTATAATAATTATGCATTCCCCATGGATTGCTTTCATCATGATACTCTACGTCTATCGGAATTCGTTCTCCAAAATCTGTTTTAAAGCAGTCTACTCCCATATCAAGTAATATTTTTAATTTACTTTGATACCATTTTACAGCTTCCGGATTCGTAAAATCCACGATTGCCATTCCCGGCTGCCAGTTGTCTACCTGCTTGATTCCGAACCCATCTTTTCTTAAAAGAAAATATCCTTTTTCTTTTCCCTCTACAAATAGTGTAGAATTCTGAGCAATATACGGATTGATCCATACACAGATTTTCAATCCTCTTTCTTTATATCGTTTCAGCATTTCTGCCGGTTCCGGAAAAATTTTATTGTTCCATTCAAAATCGCACCAGTGTAATGCTTTCATCCAGAAACAGTCAAAATGAAACACTTCCAGCGGAAGATCTCTTTTTTCCATTCCTTCAATAAATTCTGTTGCTGTCTTTTCATCATAGTCTGTTGTAAATGAAGTACTCAGCCACAAACCGAAAGACCACGCTGGAAGAAGTGCCGGTTTTCCTGTCATATCCGTATAATTCCGAATAATTTCTTTCATATCATCCCCGCCGATTACATAATAGCGAAGTTCTTCTCCTTTTACCGAAAACCCTACATATTCTACTTTCTCACTAGCAACTTCAAATGAAACATTGGAAGTATGATCAACAAAAATGCCATAACCTCTGTTGGTGATATAAAATGGAATATTTTTATAGCTAATCTGCGAAGCTGTTCCTCCATCTTCATTCCAGCAGTCAATCTGCTGTCCGTTCTTAACAAATGCTGTAAAACGTTCTCCCAATCCATATACGTTCGTTCCTGCTGTCAGAAGCAACTCATTTAACATATACGGTTCCCCGGTTTCTGCCATATACTCTTCTTCTGGATATTTTGTTGAATATCCTCTGTTGTAGCGCATATAACCGACATTTTTAAAAGCTGCACCGGTAAGAAGTTTCCCGTTTCTCTCAAATCGGATATAAAATTCTTTCAGTCCTACCCGAACCGTCATTTTTCCACTTTTTAATACAGCTTCCTCCTCAGAAATTATAACTTCCGCTTCCTGATGTTCCAGAAAAAGTTCAAATCGTGGCTCTCTGTTTTCATACCCTAGAAAATGTGTGTATGTCACCTGAATCCGATCTTTTCCGGCTGCAGTAAATTCCATTACCATTGTACCGACATCCAGTTCATCCGCTCTTCCCAGGATTGGTTTAAACGTTGCAATCACACGCATACCAGCCGCTATTTTTTCTGCATAACCGGCCTGCACAGCATACAAAGCATTGGCTCTTTCATTTTTTTCCCAATATCCTTCTGTAAATTTCATACTCACAGCCTTTCTTAACAAACAACTGCTTTTGCATAAAATCCCCGTGTTTTCCCATCAATATAATCATCTTCTGAAATGCTGACTATATCAGAAAGTCGAATATCTTCGCAAGAAGCTCCTACCAGAAGTTCAATTTCACCCTTTTCTACTTTCCACTTCATTTCTTCGTCAAGGAAGGCGAATTGTGACACCTTTATTTCAAATACAACTTTCTTCTTTTCCCCTTTTTTCAGGAATATTCTTACAAAGCCTGCCAGTTCCTTTGTTGGTCTTACCATTGATGCAACCTTGTCTGAAAAATATAATTGTGCGACTTCCGCGCCATCATATTCTCCTGTGTTTTTCACTGTAAAAGTAACTTTCACTGTATCATCCGGATTTATGTTTTTCTTATCCGTCTGCAAATCTGAATAGGTAAATTCTGTATAACTTAGACCGTGTCCAAAATAATACAGCGGTTCTGCCGTATCATTGATATAACCATTTTTATTGCGAATCATCCCTGTATGTCCGGCTGATACATATCCGCTTCCTCTTGGAAGACCATAGTATACTGGAAGCTGTCCTACATTTCTTGCTACTGTAATCGGAAGGTGTCCTGATGGTGACTGTTCACCAAACAATACCTTGCACAGTGCCTGACTGCCATATTCTCCCGGCTGCCATACTTCCATAATCGCATCAAAATGTGATGCCACAAATTCATTTGAAAGCGGTCTGCCATCATAATGAAGAACCACTGTCTTTTTATGCAGATCATAAACCCTTCTTGCAAATTCTTCCTGTCGTCCCGGCAGATCAATATCCGTAGAATCTATACCTTCTCCAACCGTTGAAGTTACGCCCCATCCATTTTTTCCACCAATAGTCAAAAGAATCACATCTGCCCCTGCTGCCACCTGTAGTGCTTCTTCCATGCCACCTGTATTATCTCCAGAGCAGTTAATTCCCTGTGCATAAACCACTTCCGCTTCTGGAAGATATTCCTTCAATGCTGCACATAATGTTCTCGAGTTTGGAAATTCCTTTTGAATCTTACGATTTACCCGTGGTGATACTTCTCGAATCTCACCTTTATATTTCTGTTCAATATCATAAATAATCAGTCCTGGCTCTTCAAATTCCTGCCCATCTTCTTCTCTCGACATGGTCATATCAAGTACAGCCGGATAAGAAAATGTACCAAAAAGACTTCGAATATTATCCGCATGAGGCCCTATTACCGCGATTTTCTTAATTTTCTTAGAAAGTGGAAGTGTTTTATTTTCATTTTTAAGCAGTGTAAAACTTTCTGCTGCAATTTTTTCATTCAGTTCATCTGCTGATTTAAGATGAAGATATTTTTTCAGCTTTTCAAGATCCGGATAAGGATTCTCAAATAAACCAAGTTCAAATTTCTGTGTCAAAACACGCCGTACTGCCTGATCTATTATATCCATAGAGAGTCTGCCGCTTTCAATCGACTCTTTCATTTTATAGCTGAATCCTTTTGATCTTGGATACTCTACATCTAATCCAGCCTGGATTGCACGGATTCCGGCCTCTTCAAAATTCTCAGCGACAGCAAACGGATCCACCAGGCGGTCAAGTGACAAATAATCAGAAACCACAAAACCCTGAAATCCCATTTCTCCACGCAGAATATCTGTCAACATCTTCTTTGATCCTACAACCGGTTCTCCATTCACTGAGCAATAGGAATTCATTACACTTTTCAGTCCTGCTTCCGTGATCGCGCATTGAAACGGCTTACAGTGTATCTCCCGCATATCTCTTTCTGAAACAATATTACGCCCCATATTAAGACCGCCCTCTGTGATACCGTGACCTGCAAAATGTTTTGCAGTCGCCAAAACCCCTTCTTTCAGCTCATCTCCCTGAATTCCTTTTACAAAGGCAGATGCCATGGCTGATGTAAGTGCTGCATCTTCCCCGTATGTCTCAGTAATACGTCCCCATCTCGGATCTCTTGTAATATCTACTACCGGTGAAAGTGCCTGTCTGAACCCAACATAATACATTTGTTTGCGAATAATATCTGTCATTTCGCCAACCACTTCCGTATCAAACGTTGACGCCTGCGCTATTGCACTCGGAAATACATCCGCCTCCGTAAACTGTGCCCCAGCACTCGCCTCACAGTGAATCAGTGCCGGTATTCCAAGACGTGTATGATTTACCAGATATTTCTGCAACTTATCCGCATATTCCACAATTGGCTCTACCGTATCTGCTACTGTAAATGCACCTACATTTCCAATGCCATTCGGTATATAATTTTCAAACTCCGGAATATCATCAGCAATAGTTACCAGACATGTAATCTGGTCAATTTTCTCTTCAAAAGTCATTCTGTCCAGCAGATCCTCCACTCTCTCTTCTACGGGAAGATCTTTATTCCTGTATTTTTCCATAGTAGTCCCCTTTACAGCACTCCCCTTGCCTTTTGTGCCATCACATCTAACAAGGGGAGAATTTCATTCTTTATTATTTACTTAAATAATCTGCTACATTATCTTTTGTTACAATTTTAAATGGAATATTGACATCTTCGATATCTGCCGGATCTGTTCCTTTTTTCAGTTTTTCAAAAATATCTGCTCCTGCTTCTGCCTGTGCCTTTGCATCCTGAAGTGCAGTCATTGTCATTTCTCCATCCTGAATTGACTGCAGAGCATCATCACTTCCGTCAATTCCAAGTACCTGAATACTGTCAAGTTTTCCTGCTGATTTAAGCGCCTCTACAACACCAAGTGCTGCATCATCGTTTTGGCATACAATTGCATCAATCTTGTCATAAGAAAGAAGACTGTCTTCTGCAGTACTCATACCAAGGTCTTTTGAATTTTCTACGTTATATTCATCAAGGATTTTGATATTTGGATTTTTCTTAAGTGCTTCTTCCAGTCCTTTTTTTACGATCGACATACTGCTGATCATTTGGTACACCGGTAAAATACAAGATTGAAGCTCCATCCGGGAATGCATCACACAGATACTCACCCTGTGCTTTTCCTGCATCTTCATTTGGCGAACCCACATAAATATATCCGTCATAGTCGTCTCCACCAGATACAGAAGTAAGGAATGATACATACGGAAGTCCTGCATCTTTTGCTGCCTCAAGTGCCGGAATTGAACCGTCAAGATCATTACTGATTGCAGATACAACATTTGCATTCTGCACAATAAAATCATCGATCTGTCCGTTCTGAACATTTGTATCACCGCCTGCATCTGTTACTGTGATTGAAATTCCTTTTGCTTCTGTGGCATCTTTCAGATAAGATCTGAACTTTGCACAATAGTTATATGTATCACTGCTATTTGCAAATCCTACCAGATAATCGCTTTTCCCTTTTGAAGAACTACTGCTGTCCTTTGTATCATCTGCTGTTCCACAGCCGACCACCATTGTTGCACACATTGCTGTTACCATTAAAATTGAAAGTAATCTCTTTTTCATTTTCCTTCTCCTTTTACTTATTTGCTCTTTTTGTTTTCTTTTGTCTTAATATCGATAATAACTGCGATTGCAATTAAAAGACCTTTTACAATTAACTGATACTGTGTTGATACATGAAGCAGGTTCAGAATGTTGTTGATAAGACCTACAATAATTGAACCGATCAGCGCTCCTGTAACCGTTCCGATTCCACCAAGGAAACTGGTTCCACCAACAATAACTGCAGTGATCGCATCAAATTCATATCCCTCACCAACAGACGGCATACCTGCCATCAGTCTTGCCATCAATACTACACCCGCAAGTCCTGTAAGTGCACCACTAAGTGTAAAGATCAGACGTTTCGTTCTGTTTGTATTGATTCCGGATGCAATTGTTGCCTGTTCATTTCCACCGATCGCATAAATATAAGTTCCAAACTTTGTTGATTTCATCAGAACAGCGATCACAATTACAGAAAGGAGCATAATGAGAACCGGAATCGGAATCCCCAAAACAGAGCCATGTCCTAAAAATCTCGCTTTGTTCACACCCCCAATTGTCTGACCGTTGGTGTATATCTGAACAATACCCTTTAATACATAAGTCATTGCCAGTGTTGCAATAAATGGCTGAAGCTTATAATAGGTGATCAGAAAACCATTAATCCATCCACATACGCATCCAATTACAATTCCTACTAGAAGAGCCAGTGATAAATGTCCTGTTGATGCAAGAACTCCAGCCGATACACAGGCTGATGTCGTACACAGGAAACCTGCTGACAAATCAATCATTCCTGATACGATCAGCATTGTTTCACCACATGCTATAATTGTTACAACTGAAATCTGTTTTAAAATATTGAGCAGGTTCTGAGGTTTCAGAAAGTTGTGATTGATCACTGCCGATGCAACAAACAGAATGATCATAATAATTAAGATTCCGTACTTTCTGTAAAGCTCACCTGAAGATAATGCTTTTTTCTTATTCATCGTCTTTTGCCTCCACTATCATCTTCATAATCTTATTTTGTGAAACTTCATTCCGATCCAGAATTCCAAGCATTTTTCCTCCGCCGACAATGCCAACTCTGTGACTCATTGACAGTACTTCCGGCATATCAGATGAAATCAGGATGATTGCCAGTCCCTGTTCTGCAAATTCTGTTATCAGAGAATATATTTCCTGCTTTGCACCTACATCAATTCCTCTGGTAGGTTCATCCAGGATCAGAAGTTTGATATTTCTTACCAGCCATTTTGCAAGTACTACTTTCTGCTGGTTTCCACCACTTAAATTTCCAACCAATGTATTTGCATTTGGTGCTTTTACAGATAATCTTTTACAGATTTTTGCAACTTCCTGCTGTACTTTTTTCTTATCCCAAATACCACCTTTTGCAAATAAATCTCCATTTGGAAGAATGATATTATCACTGATTGATCTGACACCGACAAATCCATAAGTTCTTCTGTCCTCTGTTACCATTGCGATTCCATTTTGGATTGCATCTTTTACAGATCGAATTTTTATCGGCTTTCCATCCAGGATAATTTCCCCTTCATTTGCCCTTGCAAGCCCAAAAAGAGTTTCAACAATCTCGCTTCGTCCTGCACCTACCATTCCTGCCAAACCAAAGATTTCTCCTTTATGAACCTGAAAAGATACTTTCTGAAACACATCCTTTCTTCCTAAATTCTTTACTTCAAGGCGAATGTCTTTTCCGATCTGCGGTATCGGAGGGTAAATATCCTTGATATCACGTCCCACCATCATTGCAATCAGTTTATCTGTATCTACATCTTTGATATCTCCAGATGCAATCCATTGTCCATCTCTTAATACAGTATAGCTGTCACACAGTTCAAAGACCTCTTCCAGTCGGTGTGATATGAAAATAAACGCAATTCCTTTTTGCTTTAATTCATTACCTTACTAAAAAGAATCTCTGACTCTTTTGAGGTAAGTGCAGATGTAGGTTCATCCATGATGATCACTCTGCTGTCCCGCGATAAAGATTTCAGGATTTCTATCATCTGACGCTGTGCCACATTTAGATTTCCCATCTTTCCCTCGGATATAATCAAGTCCCATTTCATCAAGTAATCTCTGGGTTTCCTTTAGTCGTTCTGCTTTATTCACAAAGACTTTTCCTTTTTTCGGCTCACGTCCCAGAAACAGATTTTCTGCAATGCTTAATTCTGAAACATAGTTCAATTCCTGCGCTACAATAGAAATTCCATATTTAAATGCATCCTTTTCACATTTCATATGAATCTCTTCACCTTTGCAGATTACGGATCCACCGTAGTTTGAATAAGTACCGGACAGTATCTTCATTAAGGTCGATTTTCCAGCTCCATTTTCTCCTACAAGTGCATGAACTTCAGAAGCCCGTATCTTCATATTTACATTATCCAGAGCAACTACACCAGGAAACTCTTTCCGAATATTCTTGAGTTCGATAATTGTTTCCTTCTCCACTTTTCCTCCTCCTTTGTGTTAAATCGTTTAACTTGTTTTTATTCTTTCCTATCGTTTTCGACATTGTTATCATACCATTTTCACAAACAAATATCAATATTCCATTGATATTTTATGCATTTTCGTTGTTAATGCACAAATTAAAACGCTTCAACAAAATGTTGAAGCGTTTTAATTTAGATAGTTTTATATGGTTTAGATTTTTAAATAACTGTAACCGGTGGAATCGACTTTGTACTTCCTCTTACCAACAGCCTTGGTGTATACAAAATTTCTTCTCTTTCTTTCAGTTTTTCTTTATTATCAATCAGCTCAACTACTTTTTCCGCCCAGTTTTTTCCCCATTTCAATAACAGGAACCCCTATTGTTGTCAGCGGAACCTGCATCACATCCGCAAACGGAACATTATCAAATCCAATAATTGAAATATCTTCCGGAATTGAAACACCATACAGTCTTGCAGCTCGATAAATTCCAAATGCCATTTCATCATTCATCGAAAAAATCGCTGTTACTTTCTGTCCCAGTATATACGAAAACGCCTCATAACCGCTTTCCATCGTGTAATCTCCAAAGTACACTAAGTCCGGATCATATGAAATTCCACTTTCCTCCAGTGCCTTTTTATATCCATTCAGGCGCTGCAGCGTAACATGAAAACTTTGTTTTCCAGCCACGCATCCAATTCTTCTGTGTCCGCATTCTATCAGATGTCTGGTTGCCATATAACCGCCCTTTTCATAATCGAATAAAATATCTACCCCTGGACAGTCAAACCCATATTTTTCCATTGTAATGACCGGAATACTAAGATTTCTCATCGCATTTTTCAAAAAAATCAGGTTTTTCCATATCATTCATTTCCATTGATTTTCGACCAGTATTAGTGCTCCTGATATTATCCGCAGTCAATTATCACGGATTAATATCTGTATCGATAGTCTGACCGTCTTCTATAATGTGACATACCAGAGAATATCCGGTTTTTTTCAAGCACTCCGTTAATCGCCATGAAAAAGCGAAGAAATATGCGTATTTCTCAAATCATTGAAAACAATGCCTATCAGACGGCTTTTCTTATTTGCAAGACTGACCGCTGCATTATTCGGACGATAATTATGATTTTTTGGCGATTTCCCGCACTTTCCTTTTTTGATTTTTTCCGAAACCCGTGACGGCTTATCTGACAATGCCATAGATACCGTTGCCACCGATACACCGCACTCTTTTGCAATATCTTTAATTGTGATTCCCATATTTTCTATTCCGTTCCAGTTATTTTTCTGCTTCTTTCCCCACTCGTATTTTATTTATGCATCCGATCTCGCATAAGAATTCTTCATCTGATTGCTCAGTTCGTACAAAACCTTAGACAGTGTATCCGAAGTTTCCTTCTTCACCATCTTCGCAATCTCCCGGTTCGCTTCCCGTTTGATCTGCATACGCTTTGCTATATCACTTTCTTTCGTAAGATCGTCATCATACCGGTTTATGATCTGATGTGCCTTTGCCATCACATGTTCCTGGTAACGCTCAATATGGAAAATAGACTTTTTTATAAGAAGCATCTGCCATCGCAGCGATCATTCTGCTTGACCAGTAGAAGTTCTCTGTTGAAACTTCCCCTGTCGTATTTGCAAAATATTCCGGTGTTTCATCAATATCTGCATAGAATGGAGCCATTACATTAAATGCATTTGATGCAAATGCCACCCATTCAATTGCGCGGGAATCTTCCGGCTGATCCGGTCTCATCTGGATCAAAGACATAAAATCATTTCGATTGATACCAATGGAACGATAAGCACCATTCATTGATTTGTCCCCGTAAGCTCCATACGGATCATAAGGTGTTCCCTGATAATGTGAAGACAGAACATATTTTACATCTTCTACTGTAACCTTCTTTTCCGGAACCATACACCACGGAATATCATCGGATACTGGTGTATAATCTGCATCCGGTCCGTCCCAGCTGTATGAATTTGGATTCAGGTAACGTTCCATAAACCAGGCTCTCGGTGTATTGTATACATGATCCGAGTCATCATGGCTTCCAAAAGCATCTCTTGGATTTAAGGTTCCATCCATGGACGGGTTCAGATGATATTTCTCAATGAATTCCTTCATATCCGGAGAACACATATAATTTTTCTGCTCACCAAGTGCATCTTCCAGATCAAATTCATCCATTCCAAGCTGGTTCGGCATCACCACATAAACCTCATCCGGCACTTTTCTGGCAATCCAGTGATGTCCGCCGATTGTTTCCAGCCACCAGATCTCATTTACATCCTCGAATGCAATTCCATTCATCTCATAAGTACCGTATTTCTCGAGAATACTTCCAAGTCTCTGCACGCCTTCTCTTGCGCTGTGGATATAAGGAAGCACGATATATACAATGTCCTCTTCACCGATTCCACCTGCAATTTCTTCCTGGTCGTCTGACTTCGGCTGATATGTAACCAGCGGATCCGCTCCAAGCACACGTGGATTGGATGTGATCGTTTCGGTTGCCGTCATTCCTACCTGTGCTTCATTTACCCCACTTGCCGCCCAGATTCCTTCCCCCTTGACTGCGTTCGGCATGGCGGTATAACGCATCGGATTCTCCGGTAATTCTATTTTCACATGCGAAATCACTGATTCATATACCTTCGGCTGATCTTCCGGATGAATCACCACAAATTTTTTCGGCATATAAGCGCCTGACGGTGAATCATCATTCCTTGCGATCATCGTAGAACCGTCATACGATGCCTTTTTTCCAACCAGTATTGTTGTACAAGCCATTTCATTTTCCTCCTGTTATCTCCTGACAAAATCTTTTTCGTCTAATTGAAATTATAGAATCATTCCTTCTTTTTGTAAACCACCAGACAATTTGTTTGTATTGTGACATGCTCCCACCACTTAAATCACAGATTTTGAAGTGAGGGCTTCTTGCTCAATGGCTCTACTGAGCCAAGTATCTACAAGCTATCCTCGCGTGCCCCGCGATTCATTTTACCCAGTTATGGAATATTTTCATTGTCTGGATACAGACACTTTCCATTTATCCTGCTAACAACATACGGCGTGCTTCTTCACGTATATTGATTGCCGCATTCAGATCCCGATCTATCCGATTTCCACATGTACAAAGATA
>ENA-OQBD01001337-OQBD01001337.1-human-gut-metagenome-genome-assembly--contig:-NODE-1337-length-11501-cov-5.439423_pt1 | contig 11501 bp, 8 predicted proteins | sample MGYA00242742_ERZ504543 | MGnify/ENA primary metagenome ERZ504543 (study PRJEB26092, sample SAMD00036239) | human gut metagenome | host: Homo sapiens | study: EMG produced TPA metagenomics assembly of... | reverse complement strand
ATTGTCTTTCTACCATAGTCTTCATTTTACCTTTGCATTTGGATTATACAAAGGTCATTATACTTATCCTATGGTGGCGCAATTTTCAACTGGAATATTGGCGCACTTTTCAATTAGTATCTACAACTATGACGTTTGTCCATGCCATTGCGTTGCACCAACCAACTGGCATTGGGAGCATAAAAAGTAGGAGTTACATAATCATTGATATCACCGGCAGGTATCTTATCATCAATTACCAAAGGCTTGTCACTGAAAAAAGAAGTTACCGCCACCCTCACATTTTTCTTTTCAGTCGCCGGTTTGGAGGCATCGGGATCAAATAACTTCAACATAGCAGTAAATTGTCTTTCCTGATCTTTTTTACCATGTTTCTGGGCATTAGCTACCATACGGGCAAAGATAGCAGGATTCAATTTACCGGGATGTGTATCGCCAAAACCCATTGTCATACAATCCGGAAACAAATATTGCGGGTCGGCGGCCACCGCTTTTTTTATGACAGGAATCTCCTCGGTCAGGTCCATACCCAAATTACGGTCAAAGATAGTGACCATATCCGTATAATCCCCGACAACTACCTGACTATAACCCGGACATTCAGCCCAAATACCGGTTTCAGCATCATAACCATAATCAGCAAGCTGTTTCAGTGACCATTGACGGATGGAAGAACGATTCAACACATAATCAATATAATACTCGCCTCCCTTTTTATCCGGATAAGAAGCATCAGATTCCAAAATCATGCCGATGCTCATGATATAACGTGCCTGCATCAGATTCCAGTTATTATGCGGCACTCCATTATCAATGATATTATCCGCCCATTTCTTGAATGCTCCGGCATAGATGTCCATCTTATCAGCCTTATCGGTTTTCAAATAATCATATAAAAAATCATACAATGGAACCAAAGCATTCACAGCATCCTCGTGAATGACTTCAAAACTGCTCATACCCACCAAAGTCTGCTGATGTCCATGATTCAAATCCTTGGGAACATTCCGGTAATAAATCCCCGTCATATAAGTGTCAAATACCGAAGCTGCCAAATCAGCATATTTCTTCTCCCCGGTCATCCACCAAAGAAAAGCGGCATCACGGGCGATACCCAGTATCTCTACATTAATACTTTGGATGATATTTCCGGTTTTACTGATATTCACCCATTCGTACGGTCTGCCTTCCAACGTCCCATTTGCCAGATACATTCCCCGAGCATCTTCCTGATAAGGCTTCAAATCTTCCAGCTTGGGACGTACATAGTTAGTTGCATGACTGCGTGCACCGGTATACATCACCGTAGGAGCCGGCGCCTTCTCTCCTCCTGCATGATCATAATATTCTCCTTTAATATATACCTCCGTTGCATGAGTTTTCCAATACATTTGCAAACGGGAAGTAAGCCATTCAGGCCCTCGGTCAGCATACCGGTCAGTCCGTTGCTTTAACTTTTCAAACACTTCCTGTGCCCACGGTTCTTCCTTTATCAACTTCTGCGTTTCAACTTTGCCATTACTATCCGTCAGATAACGGGGATGACCTTGTGACAGTTTCACCGATAAGGAAGTTTCCTGTGCATATAATACACTTGTTACAAGCAAGCATATCCATAAAACGATCTTTCTCATAATTCTATTCATTCTCTTTCACAAAAATACGTATCATAAAGCTATTCCACTCAATCCAAATGAATTATTTTATCATCCGCCTCTTCCATTCAAATTTAAAGTTACCGAATATAAAATGTTTGCTTTACCGGCTCTGCAGTCTTTATCTTAGGATCAGAGTTTTTTCCGTATTGCCATGCTATTACAGTTACTTTTACCGGATAGGTGGTTTTAGGAGGAATAGCAGTTAATATCAATCGATTACCATCCACATAAGCCGGTCCCGATTCCACATAAAAATCGACCGGCAAGCCACAACTGGAAACAGCAGATAAAGAAACGTACTTAGTACCACGCTTTATGTCCGGTAACGTTGCAAACTTAATATATTGCTGCTGTCCTTCCGTATTTTTAACCGGAATTATCATCTGAGCTTGCAGAACAGCCGGTTTATATTCTTCATCTCCCGGATGAGTTATTGAAAAAACAATATCCGATTTCTTGTCCGTCCATAAAGTTCCCCGATTCCATTGTATTCGAAATGTCACAGAATCAACTAAAACAACTGGGCCGGTAATCATCTGCAGGACCGGAGCTTTTCCAGCATGACCAATAGATGCCCCAACAGGCAAATCAGTCCAATTGGAAAGTCGGGGACTTTCTCCTGGAACAGTATCCAAAAAAACAGGGGTCAATTGAAATGTGATACCATCTTCCTGTGGTATAAAAGCCGGGTGAACTTGTAAATGAGTATTCTGTTGGGATACTGTTTTTCCGTTTTGAGACACACTTACCAATTGTGGCTTCATATCGTAATATCGGGATTGATACGCCAAAGTAGCCTCTATCATCTCACGATCAAAAAAACCAAAATGCTTGTGCAGGATCCCCTTTAAATTGATTTACCGGTGCCGGAATACATGAAGGCTTTTCAATTTTTTTTCCATCGCTCCATCAACCATCCCTCCTTTGTCGGATCTACGTGTCCATAATGCATTGCCTTCTTGATATAGAGAGCTATATATTGTGCTTTTTCCGGAGTATAGGCAAAGTGTCCTTCAGCAGGACAGGCCAACATGCTTAAAGGCAGCAATGGATGCTCCTTACGTTCTTTCAAACCTTCATTGCTCCATGTATGTGCTGATTCATATTCTCCCATGGTTTCCAGACAAGGAATTTTATTGATGTTACGTTCTCCCCAAATATCCGGACATAGCCAGCGATCACGATGATATGGCCACTGACCACTGACAGAAATGCATGCCAATGTACGTTCCGGTTTATAGGCAGCAAGATAATAAGGCCAACTAGCAGCAGCCGAATGTCCTATGGCTATTAAAGGAGCTGTAGACAACTCTTTATATCCAGATTCTTCAGCAAGATCTGCCAAAAGGCCCATCCAAAGTTTCCCATGCCCCATCCGTAAAATCAAATCCATGATTGAAAGAAGGACATACCCATATTTGAGCAACATCAAGCTCAGCCATACGTTGTCGGAAAGCCTCATCTTCAAGGATAGAAATTTCCTCCATATTGTGTTGGGCAACCAAGATTGCTTTTACTTGTTCACACTGCCCGGGAATCCACAAGTAAGCCCTTGACTCAGGATTTTTGGGATGAGTACTAAAATTACGGACGGGTACAGACCATTGCCAAATTCCTGTTTGTGCAACAAGCGTAAATGATAAAAGCCAACCGAATATTCCAAATAAAAATACATGTTTCATAGCTATCTTCATTGTTTATTATAAAAACGAATCAGAATCAAGAAACACTCAACTTTATTCTAAAATTATCTTCCAAAGAAATGAGTAAAAACCTATCTTTGTACGTATTAGATACATATACAAAACTTAAATAGCATGAATAAACACACTTTATCTGTAGCAATCACTTTCCTATTCTGTACCCCAATATCAGGGGGCATACCGGACGGAATTTACCACAAAGGATGGATAGACTTCAACAAGAACGGGAAAATGGATCTATATGAAAATCCTAAAGCCCCGCTGGAAGACAGAGTACAAGACCTGCTTTCACAAATGACACTAGAAGAAAAAACCTGTCAAATGGCCACACTTTACGGTTCAGGACGCGTACTGAAAGATGCGTTGCCTCAAAACAATTGGAAAACAGAAGTATGGAAAGACGGAATAGGAAACATAGATGAAGAACATAACGGATTAGGGGCTTTCAAGTCCGAATATTCTTTTCCATACGCCAAACATGTGAATGCCAAACACACCATTCAACGCTGGTTTGTAGAAAAAACACGTTTAGGTATCCCAGTAGATTTCACCAATGAAGGTATTCGCGGATTATGTCATGACCGGGCAACCTACTTCCCCGCCCAGTGCGGACAGGGTGCCACCTGGAACAAAAAATTAATAGCCCGTATCGGAGAAGTGGAAGCTAAAGAAGCAGTGGCATTAGGATATACCAACATCTATTCTCCCATCCTTGATATCGCCCAAGACCCTCGCTGGGGAAGATGTGTAGAAACATACGGAGAAGATCCTTATTTAGTAGGAGAATTAGGAAAACAAATGATTACCAGTTTGCAAAAATACAATCTGGTAGCTACTCCGAAACATTTTGCAGTTTATAGTATCCCGATAGGCGGACGTGACGGAAAGACACGAACCGACCCACACGTAGCCCCACGAGAAATGCGTACCTTATATATAGAACCTTTCCGGATGGCATTTCAAGAAGCCGGAGCGCTGGGAGTAATGAGCTCTTATAATGACTATGACGGGGAACCCATTACGGGAAGCTACCATTTTCTGACCGAAATATTACGTCAAGAATGGGGATTTAAAGGATACGTAGTATCGGATAGTGAAGCTGTGGAATTTATCTCCAACAAGCATAAAGTAGCAGATACATACGAAGACGGAATAGCACAGGCGGTCAATGCCGGACTGAATATCCGTACCCATTTCACTCCGCCTGCCGATTTTATCTTGCCTCTTCGTAAAGCTGTTGATGATGGCAAAATCTCTCAGGAAACTCTCGACAAACGGGTAGCCGAGATACTTCGTATCAAATTCTGGCTAGGGTTATTTGACAATCCCTATCGTGGCAATGGTAAACAAGCAGAACAAATAGTCCATAGTAAGGAACATCAAGCTGTGTCATTGGAGGCTGCCCGTCAGTCACTTGTATTACTAAAAAATGAAACGCACCTGCTTCCTTTATCCAAATCTATCCGTTCCATTGCCGTTATCGGTCCCAATGCCGACGAACAGACTCAATTGATTTGCAGATACGGTCCGGCCAATGCTCCTATTAAAACCGTTTATCAGGGTATAAAAGAACTGTTGCCTCATGCAGAAGTGATCTATAAAAAAGGATGTGACATCATAGACCCTCATTTCCCGGAAAGTGAAATCCTTGATTTCCCGAAAACTGCGGAAGAAGTCCAATTAATGGAAGAAGCCATTCGTGCAGCCAAACAAGCCGAGGTGGTAGTCATGGTATTAGGAGGGAATGAACTGACCGTCAGGGAAGACCGTTCACGAACCAGCCTTAACCTTCCCGGACGACAGGAAGAACTTTTAAAAGCTGTTTGTGCAACTGGGAAACCGGTCATTCTAGTAATGCTCGACGGACGCGCTTCTTCTATAAATTACGCAGCAGCTCATGTACCTGCCATTTTACATGCTTGGTTTCCCGGAGAATTTTGCGGACAAGCTGTGGCCGAAGCCTTGTTCGGCGATTATAATCCGGGGGAAGACTGGCAGTTACTTTTCCTAAATCTGTAGGGCAAATTCCTTTTGCTTTTCCCTTTAAACCAGGGTCAGACGAAAGTTCCTCCACTTCCGTTTACGGAGCGTTATATCCTTTCGGGCATGGTTTAAGTTATACCACTTTTACTTACAGTGATTTACATATATCACCATCACATCAAGGAGTACAAGGAGATATCCATGTAAGTTGTAAAATCAAAAATACAGGAAAAATAAAAGGAGATGAAGTAGTACAACTTTATTTACGGGATGAAATCAGCAGCGTCACTACCTATACTAAAGTTCTACGCGGTTTTGAACGTATCAGTTTGGAGGCCGGAGAAGAACAAACCGTTCATTTCAGATTGCGTCCACAAGATTTAGGATTATGGGACAAAAATATGAATTTCCGTGTGGAACCGGGTAGTTTTAAAGTAATGCTCGGAGCTTCTTCTACGGACATCAGATTACATGGGCAGTTCGAAATAACGCCCTAAACCTCCCACCATTTTAACTCAGCATGGAATGGCAGGAATATTGGCTCAGCGGAAATTTCCGCAGAGCCCAAGTTTTCAAACTGACCCAAAATAAGTCCAATATAAATAAAAGAGAAACAAGATATCCATGAAACAAATTCATAAATACCTTGTTTTGTGTAGCGGGACCCGGGATTGAACCGGGGACCTCATGATTATGAATCATGCGCTCTAACCAGCTGAGCTATCCCGCCATCGTTTTTTCAAAAAGACCGCCAAGAGTGGAAGCCTCTCAACAGTCTAAAATTGTTCATTGTAGCGGGACCCAGGATTGAACTGGGGACCTCATGATTATGAATCATGCGCTCTAACCAGCTGAGCTATCCCGCCATCATTTCTCAATTGCGGGTGCAAAGATAGAAAGTTATTTTGAATTTTGCAACATTTCAGAGAACTTTTTCTTGTAAAATTCGATTTTTAAAGAGAAAAACAGCTTAGTATATGGCTAATAAATATTTCAAAAAACATAGCATTTACTATGGCAAATAAGAAAATTTGGCTTAATTTGCCACCGAAACTTTAAAAAGCTAACCTATGAGAAAAGAAAAAATTCGCTTGGAGTACATGTTGAAAGCCGGATCCGGTAACATCGTATGGTCTATTATCAGTACTCCATCCGGCCTGGAAACATGGTTTGCAGACAAGGTGACATTCAAAGACAAAGTATTCACCTTTTATTGGGGAAAAACAGAAACACGGCAAGCTGAAGTTACAAACTTCCGGGTTAACAGTTTTATACGCTTTCGATGGCTGGATGATGAAGATCCTAAAGCCTATTTTGAATTGAAAATGGTCTATAACGAACTAACCTCTGACTATATGCTGGAAGTGATTGACTGGGCAGCCCCCGATGAAGTAGAAGATACGAAAGAACTTTGGGATTCCGAAATAGAGAAGCTAAAAAGGGTAAGTGGACTGTAATTCTATAAAAATATGCAAAACTTGTCTTTGCTCTCCGTTTTTTATGCTATTTTTGTGCCTTGATAGTTGCACAAAATGAAATAATGCTACGCATAAAAAAATTAGATATATTTATCCTAAAGAGCTTTTTGATGCTCTTTATAGGTACTTTTTTCATCTGTCTCTTCATCTTCATGATGCAATTTTTATGGAGATATGTAGACGAGTTGGTTGGAAAAGGATTGGAAATGAGTGTTTTAGCACAATTCTTCTTTTATTCTGCTCTGACCTTAATACCTTTGTCCCTACCTTTGGCAATTTTATTAGCTGCCTTAATGACATTCGGTAACTTTGGTGAAAGATATGAATTGCTGTCAATGAAAGCAGCGGGTATTCCCTTATTGAGGATCATACGTCCACTGATTATTTTTTGTACTTTCCTGTGTTGTACCTCGTTTTATTTTCAAAATGTCATAGCTCCCAAAGCGCAGATCAAACTGCTTACTTTACTTGTATCCATGAAGCAAACTTCACCAGAACTGGATATTCCGAAAGGTGTATTTTACGACGAAATTGAGGGGTATAATATATATGTAAAACAGAAAGACCGTGAAACAGGAATGCTAAAAGATGTACTGATCTACAACTTTTCAGATGGGTTTGAAAACGCTCACATTATATGGGCTTCCGAAGGAAAAATGGAGATGACAGCAGACAAACAACATCTTTATCTACATCTGTATAACGGAGAACAGTTCGAAAATCTGAAATCGCAGACCATTTCATCCAATAATGTCCCCTATCGACGTGAAACCTTCAGAGAGAAACATACCATTATCGAATTTGACGGTGGATTCAACATGGTAGATGGAAGCTTTTTAAGTGACCGTTCGGACAGCAAAAACATGATTGAAATCAGCCAGTCCATCGACTCACTGAACCACCGTGCCGACAGCTTGGGAAGAAGTATGTATAATGAAATAAAAGCCTCGACTTATCGCAATATCGTATTATCAAAAACAGACTCCGCAAAAATAGTTGAAACAAACAACAAAATCAATGTGGACAGCCTGTTCAATTCCTATACTTTAGCTGAAAAAGATAAGACACTGGGTAGTGCGGCGGATCGTACCGAGGCACTGGCCAGCGAATGGAGCATGAAAAGCTATCAAACTACAGATGCGGACAACAATATCCGGAAACACGAAGCCGACTGGCACAAAAAAAGTCACCCTCTCTCTCAGTTGTTTGATTTTCTTTTTCATCGGTGCGCCTTTGGGAGCCATCATCCGCAAAGGAGGTTTAGGAATGCCCGTAGTGGTATCCGTCTTAATTTTCGTAATTTATTATATCATTGATTCCGGAGCTACCCGAGTAGCAAAAAGCGGTGAAATGAATATGGTATTGGGCGTGTGGATGAGTACCATTGTATTGGCACCTATCGGAGCCTTCTTTACTTATAAGTCAAATAATGACTCTGTGGTATTCAATGCCGAAGTGTATATCAATTTCTTCCGTATGCTGCTAGGTCTGCGCCCCTCGCGCCATGTATTCAAAAAAGAAGTTATTATAGAAGATCCGGACTATCCACGTATACAAACGGAATTGGAGAAACTATGCAACATCTGTAACGAATATGCCATCAAGCATAGACTGGCCGATGCACCTAATTATATCCGCATCTTCACCAATAAAGGACATGACGACGTCATAGCCGATATCAGTGCCAAAATGGAACTACTCATAGAAGAATTATCCAACAGCAAAGATGGAGTATTACTGGAATACTTAAATAAATATCCCATTTTGTCCACCAAAGCTCACAAAAGTCCGTTTGACAACCAATGGCTTAATTTACTTGCAGGAATCATTGTACCAATAGGCCTGTTCTTCTATTTCCGCATTTGGCGGTTCAGTATCCGGCTGGATAAAGATTTAAAAAACATAATCAAGACCAACCGTGAAATTCAAGAAAGAATAAACAATAAATCATTTATAATTTGACTATGGAAGAATTAAAACTAAATACCATCGAAGAAGCGATAGCTGACTTCCGTGAAGGTAAGTTTGTCATTGTAGTGGACGACGAAGATCGTGAAAATGAAGGCGATTTAATTGTTGCTGCGGAAAAAATTACTCCCGAACAAGTCAATTTCATGTTGAAACATGCACGTGGCGTGCTTTGTGCACCTATTACCATTTCTCGTTGCAAAGAATTGGAATTACCTCATCAAGTAGATACAAACACGTCAGTTCTAGGTACTCCTTTCACTGTAACTGTAGATAAGCTGGAAGGTTGCAGTACCGGAGTTTCTATCCACGACCGGGCCGCTACCATCCGTGCTCTTGCCGATCCTACCTCCACTCCCGAAACATTCGGACGTCCAGGGCATGTCAATCCATTATATGCACAAGACAAAGGGGTGCTGAGACGTGCAGGCCATACAGAAGCCTGTATCGACATGGCGCGTCTGGCAGGACTATACCCTGCCGCCGCACTGATGGAAATCATGAGTGAGGACGGAACCATGGCACGTCTGCCCGAACTAAGAAAAATGGCCGATGAATGGGGGCTGAAACTAATTTCAATCCGTGACTTGATCGCCTATCGTATGAAGCAAGAGTCATTAGTAGAAAAAGGGGTGGAAGTGGACATGCCGACTGAATACGGCCATTTCCGTCTGATACCTTTCCGCCAGAAAAGCAATGGTTTAGAACATATCGCTATTATAAAAGGTGACATAAAAGAAGGAGAACCCATTTTGGTACGCGTACATTCTTCTTGCGCCACCGGTGATATTTTCGGATCCATGCGTTGTGACTGTGGAGAACAACTGCACAAAGCATTGCAAATGATCGAAAAAGAAGGAAAAGGTGCTGTTGTTTACTTAAACCAAGAAGGAAGAGGCATAGGACTAATGGAAAAGATGAAAGCCTACAAATTGCAAGAAAATGGTGTGGATACTGTAGAAGCAAATATCCTTTTAGGGCATCAGGCAGATGAACGTGATTACGGAGTCGGAGCACAGATACTACGCAGTATAGGCGTCACCCAAATGCGTTTGCTGACAAATAATCCTGTCAAACGTGTAGGATTGGAATCATACGGTTTGTCCATAGTTGAAAACGTTCCCATTGAAATCACGCCTAACAAATATAACGAGCGTTATTTAAAAACCAAAAAAGACAGAATGGGACACACATTGCACTTTAACAAATAAAAAAGCTATAACTCAGACGAAATCACATCATTTTTTATGCGATTTCGTCTGTTTTACTTTCATAATTAAGATATTATCCTTTATTTTGCAGCAAGTAAACTTAAACACATTAAAAAATAATAGCAATGAATCAATTATCAGATCGTCTGAATCGTTTGTCTCCTTCAGCAACATTGGCCATGTCCCAAAAAAGTAATGAGTTAAAAGCCCAAGGAGTTGATGTCATTAATTTAAGCGTAGGTGAACCGGACTTCAATACCCCGGACCACATCAAAGAAGCAGCAAAAAAGGCAGTAGATGATAACTTTTCCAGATATTCTCCAGTTCCGGGATATCCTGCACTTCGCAATGCAATCGTAGCCAAACTGAAGAATGAAAACGGATTAGACTATACAGCTGCACAAATCTCCTGTGCAAACGGTGCCAAGCAATCTGTTTGTAATACGATTATGGCTCTAGTTAACGACGGTGACGAAGTAATAGTCCCTGCTCCCTATTGGGTAAGCTATCCTGAAATGGTAAAACTAGCAGACGGAACTCCTGTTATTATCACTGCGGGTATTGATCAGGATTTCAAAATCATCCCTGCACAACTAGAAGCAGCGATTACTCCTAAAACCAAAGCATTGATTCTTTGCTCACCGTCAAATCCCACCGGTTCCGTTTATACCAAAGAAGAGTTGGCCGGCTTGGCCGCTGTTTTGGCAAAGCACCCGCAAGTATATGTTATAGCCGATGAGATTTACGAACATATCACATACAGTGGCAAACATGAAAGCATTGCCCAATTCCCTGAGATTCATGACAATGTAATTATTGTAAACGGAGTTTCAAAAGCATATGCTATGACAGGATGGAGAATCGGGTTCATTGCCGGTCCGGAATGGATTGTAAAAGCTGTAAATAAGCTGCAAGGACAATATACCTCAGGTCCGTGCTCTGTTTCTCAGAAAGCTGCCGAAGCTGCCTATACAGGTACTCAGGCTCCCGTAGAGGAAATGCGCCAAGCATTCCAGCGCCGCCGTGACCTTATTGTAAAATTAGCAAAAGAAATTCCAGGATTTGAAGTAAACAATCCTCAAGGAGCATTCTATTTATTCCCGAAATGTGATTCCTTTTTTGGCAAATCAGCAGGTGACCGCAACATCAATAACGCTGACGATTTAGCAATGTATCTGCTTGAAGTAGGTCATGTGGCATGTGTAGGTGGTACTTCATTCGGTTCCCCCGAATGCATCCGTATGAGTTATGCAACTTCCGATGAGAATATTATAGAAGCTATGCGCCGCATCAAAGAAGCATTAGCCCTATTAAAATAAAATATTCTTTCTCTATAAAAAGAACAGGCATCCGTTTTTTTCTGTGATGCCTGTTTTTTTAGGGATATTCAGTAAATGTCTCTAAAAAATAAGATGGCATATGAAGATGATAGGGCATGACCATTTCATATGCCATTCTTATTGTCATTTTTCCGTGCTTTCTCACATACTTCTATCCGAC
>ENA-OQBD01001334-OQBD01001334.1-human-gut-metagenome-genome-assembly--contig:-NODE-1334-length-11510-cov-4.859791_pt1 | contig 11510 bp, 10 predicted proteins | sample MGYA00242742_ERZ504543 | MGnify/ENA primary metagenome ERZ504543 (study PRJEB26092, sample SAMD00036239) | human gut metagenome | host: Homo sapiens | study: EMG produced TPA metagenomics assembly of... | reverse complement strand
GACCAGTTCTCCTGTATTATAGAACTGCAAGATCAAGCATAAGTCTCTGAGCATACTTTCCATTTTGTAGAAATCTGCACTTTTTCTAAAACCTCCTGATTAACTTTCGTCGGATTATCATTGTTTTTCATTTTATTATATAGTATTCCTATTTATATAGTCAAGATATATTCAACATTTCCTATATGAATATACCAAAAAATCACAGAACCATCCCCAGTCCTGTGATTCTCTCACTGTCTTATACAGTATTATTTCTCCAGTTCTTCTACTGAAGTAAATACATTAAATCCATTATTCTTAAGAATGCATTCTGTCACTGCACCATCCTCCGTCTGAAGAATTACTACAGGTCTGAGATCTTTTCTGTGGAAAGAAGTATAAATATAGTCAAGACTTACATTACTGTCTGATGCTACTTTCAGGAGTTCATCCAGACCGCCTACCTGATCTTTCATATCAACTACGATCGCCTGTGTAATACGATTCATATATCCACTCCTGTTTAAAACAATTTCCGCTTTATCCGGATCGTTGCAGATCATACGGAAGATTGCAAACTCCGGTGCATCGAAGCATGCAAATCCATAAATATTAATCCCGTTATCTGCAAGTATCCCTGTCACTCTTTTCAGACTTCCTGCTTTATTTTCCACAAATACAACATTCTGTTTGATCATCTCTTTTATCCTCCGGTCGACTCTCTCAGTATCTTTATAATCCCTCATCCACATATTTCTTAATATTGGATGTATTTACATATTTCGTCATATGCTCACCGTCTGTGATCACCAGAGTCGGAGCCTGCATAATTCCAAACTCCTTCACCATCTCCGGATTCTTCTCCGCATCAATAATCTCGAACTCCCTGCCTTCCAGTATCTTCTTCGCCACTCTGCAGTTCGGACAAGTACTGGTTGTAAACAGGTATTTATGTGATGCCACAGGTTCTATCTTCACATCATCCTTAGTCACAGTAACTACACTGGCATGAACCGGCTGTATTTTTCTGATATCTGAATGCATCACATCATAAAGCGTACGGTTCTTATACTCCTGTGCTTTACCGTCATTCCAGTTCTGTACAGGTCTGTAATATCCTGTGATACGACTGTAAACCTCCGCCTTCTTACCACATTTCGGACAAGTGAAATGCTCTCCGCTGATGTAGCCATGTTCCTTACATACAGAATAGGTCGGCGAAATCGTATAATACGGCAGTTTATAATTCTCTGCGATCTTACGTACCAGTGCTGCTGCTGCTTTCCAGTCAGGAAGCTTCTCACCGATAAATGCATGGAATACAGTACCTGATGTATAAAGCGTCTGCAGATCATCCTGAATATCCAGTGCATCAAAAATATCTGTGGTATATTCAACCGGAAGATGAGAACTGTTTGTATAATAAGGAGTATCCCCTTCCTTGCCTGCAGTCTTAATATCCGGCCAGCGTTTTCTGTCGTGTTTGGCCAGACGATAGGCAGTAGATTCAGCAGGAGTTGCCTCAAGATTAAACAGTTCTCCTTCGTACTTCTCCTGATAATCGGACAAACGTTCCCGCATATGAAGAAGAACTTCTTTTGTAAACCTCTGCGTACGCTCATCAGACATATCTTTTCCCAGCCAGCGGGCATTCAGACCAACCTCGTTCATTCCCACCAGTCCAATGGTAGAGAAATGATTGGAAAAGCTTCCAAGATATCTCTTTGTATAAGGATATAATCCCTCATCCAGCAGCTTACCAATTACTTCACGTTTAATATGCAGAGAACGTGCGGAAATATCCATTAAGCGATCCAGACGATTGTAAAACTCTTCCGGTGTCTTGGAAAGATATGCGATACGCGGCATATTTATAGTTACTACCCCCACAGAACCGGTACTCTCTCCTGATCCGAAGAAACCACCGCTCTTCTTGCGGAGTTCTCTCAGATCCAGACGCAGACGGCAGCACATACTGCGGATATCACTTGGTTTCATATCACTGTTAATATAGTTTGAGAAATACGGTGTTCCATATTTGGATGTCATCTCAAAAAGAAGGCGGTTATTCTCTGTATCAGACCAGTCAAACTCATTTGTTATGGAATAGGTCGGAATAGGATACTGGAACCCGCGTCCGTTGGCATCCCCCTCGATCATGGTTTCAATAAATGCCTTATTGATCATATCCATCTCTTTTTTGCAGTCTTTGTACTTGAAATCCATATTCTTTCCGCCTACGATAGCCGGAAGCTCTGCAAGATCATCCGGTACTGTCCAGTCCAGCGTAATGTTGGAAAAAGGTGCCTGTGTTCCCCATCTGCTTGGGGTATTGACTCCATAAATAAAAGACTCAATACATTTCTTCACTTCCGGATAGCTTAAATTATCTGCCTTGACAAAAGGTGCCAGATAAGTATCAAAGGATGAGAAAGCCTGCGCTCCGGCCCATTCATTCTGCATAATCCCAAGAAAGTTTACCATCTGATTGCAGAGAACACTCAGATGCTTTGCAGGTGAAGATGTGATCTTGCCTTCAATACCGCCAAGTCCCTCCTGGATCAGCTGTTTCAGTGACCATCCTGCACAATATCCAGTCAGCATGGACAAGTCATGAATATGAATATCTGCATTTCTGTGTGCATCTGCGATTTCATTGTCATAAATCTCAGACAGCCAGTAATTTGCAGTAACTGCACCGGAGTTGCTTAAGATCAGACCTCCAACTGAATAAGTAACTGTGGAGTTCTCCTTTACACGCCAGTCCTCAACCTTCACATAACTGTTTACGATTTCTTTGTAATCCAGGATCGTTGACTTCATGTTGCGAACCTTTTCCCTCTGCTTGCGGTAAAGAATGTAGGCTTTTGCCACATCTGCATATCCGGCCTGGATCAGCACATTCTCCACACTGTCCTGAATTTCTTCTACTGTAATCTTATTATCTGTAATCTTTTTCTGAAAATCAGAAGTAACACGCAGCCCTAAGAGATCAATCATCTCTTCGCTATAATTTTTCTCTTTTGCATCAAAGGCTTTATGGATAGCCGCTGTGATCTTGCCTATTTTAAACTCATCCACTTCGCCATCACGTTTTACTACCTGAAACATATCTAATGCCCCCATTTTCTCTTGTTAATCTGTTTCTCCTGCATATTCTTACCGGAGATATTTCTGTCGTTACTGTCCACTTTGCTCTGAGTAACACTGTAGGTTCATTGTATCAGAGTATCACCGGTTCGTCAACACGCAAAAATACCACATAATGTTCCTCATTTTCGCAAAAGGCACAATATATGGTATTTTCTTATTTTTCAAAATATTTTTTTATACAACTCTGGCGTAGATTTCTTTCGGCACCCTTGCCTTCACAGCAATCCCTTCCTCTGTGTATTCCTCTGAGATAAGCTGCCCATATTCGCGGATCAGCTGGATTTTTCCTGCTTCCTGATAAGGGAAAAGGCGCTCCACATAAATCTGTTCTTCAGCAAGAAGCTTCTCCAGAAGATCATTCAGATCTGCAAGACCCTCGCCTGTCTTTGCAGAGACCTTCAGCGTATAGTCTGATTTAAAATCTCGCAGTACGCATGCCCCCGGTGCATCCTGCTTATTAAAGAGTGTAATGATCTTCTTTCCCATCACTCCCAGTTCTTTTAATGTCTCATATACCACATGCATCTGCATCTCTGCCTGCGGATTGGAAGAATCTACCACATGGATAATATAATCTGCATATTTGGCCTCTTCCAATGTGCTCTTGAATGCTTCGACCAGATGATGCGGAAGCTTATGGATAAATCCAACCGTATCTGTGAGAAGAATCTGCTGTCCGTCCTTCAAATTCAAAAGTCTGGTAGTTGGATCCAGTGTAGCAAACAGTTTATCCTCTGATAAAACCTCTGAGCCTGTCAGTGTGTTCAGCAGCGTAGATTTTCCCGCATTTGTATATCCTACGATCGCAGCAGTCTTCATATTGCCTCTGGCCCGGCTGGAACGGATCAGTTCCCTGTGTTTCTCCACCTGGGATAATTCCTGCTTCAAAGCAGAGATCCTTGTACGGATAAGACGACGGTCTGTCTCCAGCTTTTTCTCTCCCGGACCTCTGGTTCCGATTCCACCTCCCAGACGGGAAAGAGATTCCCTGAGACCGACCAGACGGGCAGATCTGTAGCGAAGCTGTGCAAGCTCTACCTGTATTTTACCCTCACTGGTTATAGCTCTCGCTGCAAAAATGTCCAGAATCAATAATGTCCTGTCCATCACCTTACAGTCCAGTTCCCGCTCCAGATTATTCAGCTGTGCAGGAGAAAGTTCGTCATCACAGATAATTCCGGTTGCATCCATAGCATATACCAGTGCACGTACTTCCTCTATCTTTCCTTTTCCAATATAAGTTCCGGGATGCACAGACTCACGATTCTGAATGATTCTTCCCACTGTAACAGCTCCCGCAGTTGATGCAAGCTCCTTCAGTTCATCCAGGGATTCTTCCACATTATCATGATCATCCGTCTGCACTCCCACAAGAACCACCCGTTCTTCAAGCTTTCCAAATTCTTCCATAAATTCTCCTCAGTCAGATGGATATTACACACGCGTTTTAAGAAATGCAAGTTCTTTCTTAACAGTTTTATCTTCCGGGTATAATTCCAGATATTCCTGTGCTTTCTGCAAAGCAGTCTGAAAATCCAGTTTCTTCTCATAGACTACGATCTCATTAAACAGCAGACTCTGCATATCCTCCGCTCCTGCCACATGGATTCCGCTTTCTATATCAGAAAGGGCACTGTCATAATCCCCATCCTCTATATCACACAGTGCAAGTCCGTTAAATCCTTTGGCTCCGTTTTCTGCCTGTGATACATACTGCTGAAACATTGCTTTTGCATTTGCGCTGTCTCCTTTATCCATATATACCATACCAAGCAGAACCAGTGCCTCCGTATTATCGCCGTCTATGGCCTGTTTCAGTTCACTTTCAGCATTTTCATAATCATCCATATAATAATAAACTCTGCCGCGGTCACAATGATCCTCTGCATTTTTTGCAGTTCCTGACAAAGCAGCTTCCAGATAACGGGTTCCGTCTGCTTCCATATCCCTGTTCAGATATGCCCCGTAGATCTGGATAGCTCTGTCATAAGTTGCATCTTCGCCGTAGGCCTGTTCAAAATTAGCAGAAGCTTCCTCATAGGAATCCATGGCCAATGCTGTTTCTCCCGTAAGGAAGTACAGATCCGCATCCATTTTATAGTTTTCTGCCAGAGTCTGGCAGTCTTCCAGCGCTGCCTCATAATCCTTTACTTTGAGATAAGCCACAGCTCTATACGACAGAATATCTTTCTTTAATGCTTTGCCAACTTTGTCACATTTAAGCGCATCATTGAAATATGTTATGGCTTCTTCATAGTTTCCAAGCTTGAGTTTCGCTACACCTGCACCTCTGTACGACTGTGCAGGCTTCACTCCTTCAGAAATTGCTGTCTCGTATTCTTCAAGTGCTGCCTCATAATTTCCCTGTTCCAGATCCTGTGCAGCCTGTTTATAATTCTTTGTATTTCCCACATTGCAGCCTGTCAGAAGTCCAAGGCTTAAGCAGACAGCAGTCAGAAATAATCTTTTTTTTCTGTTATACATGTAATTCCTTTGCCAGTAAATCAGTCAATGAGCAATCCTTCGGATTCCATTACCTTTACTACATGATCAACATTCTCAAGGCAGAGTTCATCTGTTCCGGCTTCTACCATAACACGAATCAATGGCTCTGTGCCACTCTCGCGTACCAGAATACGCCCATCACTTCCCAGTTTCTTTGCAACTTCCTCTACAGCAGCAACTACCTTCGGATTCTCTCTCGCAGTCTTCTTGTCTGCCACCCGGACATTTCTGAGAAGCTGTGGATAAACCTTCATTTCCCTTGCCAGATCACACAGAGTTGCTTTCTTCTCTACACACGCTTCCATTACCATGAGAGAAGTAAGGATTCCATCACCTGTTGCAGCGTAACGGCTGAAAATAATATGTCCGGACTGCTCACCGCCAAGACTGTATCCATTCTCCATCATATTCTCTGCCACATATTTATCTCCTACTGCAGTCTGCTCATATTTCATACCCTCTCTCTCCAGAGATTTGTACAGACCGAGGTTTGACATAACAGTGGTTACTACTGTATCATCTTTTAATCTGCCCTGCTCCTTGAGATATTTTCCACATACATACATAATCTTATCACCGTCGACCACATTTCCCTTATGGTCAACAGCAATACAGCGATCTGCATCACCATCATAAGCAAAACCGATATCCAATCCATTGTCCACAACATATTTCTGCAGGACTTCAATATGGGTAGAGCCACAGTTTGTATTGATATTTGTACCATCCGGCTGGTTATTGATCACATAAGTCTTTGCCTGAAGTGCCTCAAATACACTCTTTGCAATAGCTGAAGAACTTCCGTTTGCACAGTCAAGCCCTACTTTAATGCCTTTGAAATCCCTGCTTGGAATAGAGATCAGATGTCCGATATAACGATTTCTTCCTGAAGCAAAATCCACAGTGCGTCCAATATCTTCTTTAGTTGCCAGAGGAAGATCCTCGATCAGGCCATCCAGATATGCTTCAATCCTTGCTTCTACTTCCGCTTCAATCTTCTGTCCGTTTCCATTGAGAAGTTTGATACCATTATCATAGAATGGATTATGGCTTGCGGAGATCATAATACCACAGTCAAAATCCTCTGTACGTACTGCATAGGAAACACTTGGGGTCGTCGTTACATGAAGAAGATATACATCTGCACCGGACGCTGTCAGACCTGCAACAAGTGCATATTCAAACATATAACTGCTTCTTCTTGTATCTTTTCCAATAACAATCTTAGCTTTATGGTCTCTTCCATAATACCAGCCTACGTAGCGCCCCACCTTAAATGCATGATCTACTGTCAGTTTAACATTTGCTTCTCCACGAAATCCATCTGTTCCAAAATATTTTCCCATAATTGCTCTCCTTTACTTTTTACAATATCCTCTGTTTCTGCACTGCATACTGTATTTCCCGGATCACACCCAAAACTGCTTTTAATCAGATCAGACATGTCTCCTGCGAAGGCTGCAGATATCTGCTTAACTTATTGATAAAGTCCCTGAGGATATATACCCGCTTCTGTAAGATTTTTAAATGCTCTCATTACTGTTTCTTTATCTTCCTGATAGGTTACACCAAACCATGTATCCTTTGTCTCCAGGACATCAACTTCAGCACTTTCATTTTTGATCAGATGGTCAACTAACTCCGGAAGCAGATATTCCTTTTTTGTATCTTCCGGTGCGAGTCCACTGAGAAATTCTGCAAATCCTTTCTCGAGAACCTCCATAAAGTCCGGCGTCAGTCCCCACATATTCATGGACACCAAATCCTTTACATCCAGTTCCTGCACACTCCCGTCCGCATTTCTTGACTCTGCACCTGTGGCAGTCTTAAATATATCATGCGTCTCTGTCACACCTGTAAGCTGTCCATTCTCAATATGGCAGATTCCTCTGGTAACGCTTCCATTATCGCTCAATGTATTTCCAAGCCTGAAACCGGCCATGCAGATGTGGAGTTTTCCGTCCTTTTGCTGTTCCTGCACAAGATAATCATGCACCTTCACATAAGCTTCTTTCCCATAATAATCATCTGCATTGATAACAATAAATGGCTCATCCAGAACCTTCTTTGCAGCAAGTACAGCCTGTCCGGTTCCCCAGGGTTTCGTGCGGTCAGCCGGTTTCGTAAATCCCTCCGGCAGATCATCAAGCTCCTGGAATACATATTCTACTTCCGTAATTTTCTCAATACGCTCGCCGATCACTCTGCGAAACTCTTCTTCCAGATCTTTACGGATAATAAACACTACTTTGTTAAATCCGGCTTCCAGCGCATCGTGGATGGAATAATCCATAATAATCTCTCCACATGTTCCCACCGGTGCAAGCTGCTTGATTCCTTTTCCAAAACGACTTCCGATTCCTGCCGCCATAATTACAAGTGCTGTTTTCTGCATAAATATTTTCCTCCTGACATTCTTCTCTCATATCAATACTTTTTCAGTCATCTTCTGTCACATACCCTCTCCGCAATATTCTATTCCGCATCCTGAAGATTACTTAATTTTGCTGCCTGATCTGCTGCGATCAGACTGTCAATGATCTCATCCAGATCCCCGTTCAGAACATTCTCCAGTCTGTGCAGTGTCAGTTTGATTCTGTGGTCTGTCACACGGCCCTGTGGAAAATTATAAGTTCTGATCTTCTCTGAACGGTCACCTGTTCCAATCTGGCTTCTTCTTGCCTCAGCCTCAGCATCATGCTGTTTGGCAAGCTCCATCTCATACAGACGGGAGCGAAGAACTTTCAGTGCTTTATCTTTATTCTTAAGCTGTGACTTCTCATCCTGGCAGGAAATTACGATTCCGGTAGGAATATGTGTCAGTCGCACAGCAGAGTCTGTTGTATTGACACACTGTCCGCCGTTTCCGGATGCACGGAACACATCGAATTTACAGTCATTCATATCCAGATGGAAATCGATTTCCTCTGCTTCCGGCATAATAGCAACTGTACAGGTAGAGGTATGGATACGTCCGCCGGATTCTGTTTCCGGAACTCGCTGTACACGATGTACACCACTTTCATATTTCAGTCTGGAATAAGCACCTGCACCTGTGATCATAAATGTTACTTCCTTAAATCCGCCGATTCCGTTCTCATTGAGACTCATCATTTCTGTTTTCCAGCGGCGGGATTCTGCATATTTCACATACATACGGTAAATCTCTGCTGCAAAAAGGGCAGCTTCATCCCCACCTGCACCTGCACGAATCTCCACAATAACGTTCTTGTTATCATTAGGATCTTTCGGAAGAAGAAGGATCTTAAGTTCATGCTCCAGTTCCTCTACATTCTTCTTTGCCTCAGACAGTTCTTCCTTCAGCATTTCCCGCATATCTTCATCTTTCTCTTCCTCAAGCATGGAAAGACTGTCCTGTATCGTTTCTTTGTTTTTCTTATACTCCCGGTAAGCATCTACTATCGGCTGCAGATCGCTCTGCTCTTTCATCAGCTTCTGAAAATGTTCCTGATTATCGGTAACTCCCGGCTCTCCAAGCTCATTAAGCACCTCTTCAAAACGAATGAGCAGATCGTCTAATTTATCAAACATATTTATCCTCCTGTAATTTCTTTCGCCCCAGAACCACCCGGTCCAACCCGGCCAGATCCTGCCTTATCTCAATATCTTCAAATTTATATTTCCGCAAAAGAGCTGCCACATCTTCTCCCTGGCTGCATCCGATTTCATATAAAAGCCAGCCACCCGGAACAAGATGATCCTGTGCCTGTTTCGTGATAGCCCTGTAAAAATAAAGTCCATCTTCCATACCATCCAGCGCCATACGCGGATCATGCAATTTTACTTCATCCATAAGATCTTCAATTTCCGCCGTAGGAATATATGGCGGATTTGATATAATCATATCATAAGCTCTGCTATAATTTCTATTACTATTTTCGCATTCTGTCATTTTACAGTATCTTTTACAGCAGTCCTTTTCATATACTCTGTTCCGTACACAATGTTCTGCATTTCAGAAAACAGATTACTCTGTACGAATTCCGCATGCTCTGCCACTTCCAGTGTCCGTGCATTCCGCACAGCCACTTTCAGTGCCTCATCTGACAGATCCACGCCTGTTCCGTGTGCATCAGCTCTCTCCTTCAGAATACTGATAAGAATACAGCCGGATCCTGTACACATATCAAGAATATATGGATTTTTCACAGCTTTCATGCATTCAAGAGCGGACTCCACAAGTGTTTCCGTATCCTGTCTGGGTACCAGTACATTCTTATCCACATAAAATTCATGCCCCATAAAAAAAGCCTGATGCGTCAGATGCTGCAGCGGTATGTGTCCCGCACGTCTGCTGATCAGTTCCAGATATCTTTCAGCAACACTTTCTGTGACACTTTCTTCTCCGTATGCAAAATAATACGCCCGGCTTTTTCCTGTGACATATTCCAGGAGAAGCCAGGCATCCAGCCCGGCTTCCTTAATCCCCGCCTGTGCAAGGATCATCTGTCCTTTTTTTAATAATCCTGTCAGAGTTTCTCCGTTCATTGTTCTGCTTCAACTCCAAATTCTTCCTTCAGATATGCTTTCCAGTCAAAAACCGCCTCTACAGCCCTGATCGCAACCTCTGCCATATCTGCTGTCGGTTCCTTAGTTGTAAGTTTCTGCATTGCCAGACCCGGTTTACTGAAAAAGTCAGCAAGTTTGCTGTCTGATCTTCCAGCCCACTGAATAATCTCAAAAGATATTCCTGCTACAACCGGCACCATAAGAAGTCTTCCAAACAGTCTCACCCAGTAAAATGGAACCAATACAAAAATAAAATGCAGAAAAATGCTGACCAGCATAACCAGAAACAGAAAACTGGTTCCACATCTCTTATGCAGTCTGGAGCTTGCAAGAACATTATCCACCGTAAGCGGCAGTCCATGTTCCACGCAGTTAATGCACTTATGCTCTGCTCCATGATACATAAATGTTCTCTGAATATCCTTCATTCTGGAAATCAGAAGCATATATCCCATAAACAATGCAAGCTTTACAAATGCCTCAACTATTGTAACTGCAAATTCCGAAGCGCCAACCCTTCTGCAAAGACTTGCAAGGGCGTATGGCAGCAACATAAAGGCGGCAACTGATACCACGATCGAGACAGCAACTGTCACATATAACAGCCATTTGAACTGCTTATCTTCTTTTGCCTTTTTTGCAGCAAGCTCCTCTTCTGAAAGAGCAGCATTCTTCTGCTTATCCTCTTCGTCCTCCTCGTCCCCTGCGATCTCCGCTGAATACATCAGACATTTTGTGCCGACCACCAGAGAATCCACGAAGCTTACCACACCTCGGATCAGTGGATATTTGAGAAATTTTGCATTTCCGAATACACATTTGTAATCTTCTACTTTTAATTCAATCTCATTGTCCGGTCTGCGGACAGCAATGGAATATTTATCCTTATGGCGCATCATAATGCCTTCCATTACAGCCTGACCGCCGATGTTTGATGATTTCATTATTTTCTCCCAAAGAAACAAGAAAGGCTGAGATTTCCCAACCTCAACCTTCTCAATTCTTACTATATTCTGATTATTTGTTCAGGCCGTATTTCTTATTAAACTTATCGATACGTCCACGAGCCTGAGCTGCTTTCTGCTGACCTGTATAGAATGGATGACATTTAGAGCAGATTTCTACGTGGATGTCCTGTTTTGTAGATCCTGTTACGAATGTGTTACCACAGTTGCAGGTTACAGTTGCCTGATAATAATTAGGATGGATTCCTTCTCTCATGATTTTCACCTCTCTGTAAAGATTCTATTTTCTATTCGTATTCATTTGACGAATTTACTATTAAACAGCTTTATGAGTATAACATATCGTCCCATGGAATGCAAGTTATTTTAAAATTT
>ENA-OQBD01001332-OQBD01001332.1-human-gut-metagenome-genome-assembly--contig:-NODE-1332-length-11514-cov-3.157197_pt1 | contig 11514 bp, 6 predicted proteins | sample MGYA00242742_ERZ504543 | MGnify/ENA primary metagenome ERZ504543 (study PRJEB26092, sample SAMD00036239) | human gut metagenome | host: Homo sapiens | study: EMG produced TPA metagenomics assembly of... | reverse complement strand
AGACATGCTCGAATGTGCAATTCATCCCATCACCTATAGAAGGTCACTGAAAAAGTCCTTTTTGCGTATAAATTAACACAAAACAAAGCACATCAATCAACTTTGAGACACTATATATAGTATGCAAAAACAGTTTTTCAGTGGGGTCCCCTATAGAGGTGAGGGAATTCTTGCGACGGTTGTTAAATTCTTCATTCATTATACTGTAGTCATTCTGATTTCTCAATGCAGATTTGAAACATCCGCTACAAAAATCAACGTAATCACATCCTCAGGGGTTTCCCTGTTGATTCATCATCGATTCCCCAAATGGCTGCAATCACTGTTATCCTGTCTTCCAAGGACATATCTGTTTCCTTCAGTAACTTTTCCTAGAGTCAGCGTGTTATGGTTTTCACTGTTGCGGAACCATAAACGTGCTTTTCCTGAATCGGTATTAGTGTTGTATTCGTAACTATATACACCGGAGTCAGGGAAGAAATTACGCTTGTTGATGTATAATTCAAATGTTCCGTTATCGGGTTGGTTGTGGCTCCACCGTTCCAAGTCGGTAGATATATCATTGCTCTTGTTGTTACTGAAAATCATCACAGTAGATGAAGGCTCCCAACCGTTGCGCATCACATAATAACCGGCGTCTCCAAATACTTTTATGTCGTTTCCGGGTGTTTTTCCCTGGGCATTTCCACCGTTGACGGCTGTTGCCATATACTTAAACTCTTCACTATCTGGAAATAGTTCTGTGTACTTTATGAAGTTTTTGGATATTGTGGAACGACTCCAGTTTGATTTCCAAGAATCATTAAAACCGGGTACAATATAATCGGAACCTTTTTCAAAATAATTGGGATAGGTGAAATGGATTAAGACTTCTGCTGCGCTACGGAGATATTCATTGAATTCAGGGTCTAACTTGCTTGTCAGTTTATTAGCCTGAATCAATCTGATTGTTTCGTAAAAATCAGCTACAGCGGAAATATGGTAATGAAGTGACATTTCTTTATGCCAGCCATCAGCCATGAATTGATTCTTTACTTCTGCATTTGCAATGCTGCATCCTTTATCCAACCAATTTTGAGCATTCTTCAATTCCGGCATCAGTACACCGGCAGCAATCAATGCTTGTCCTTGTGTAACTAAAATGTTACCGCTTTCTGCATAAGGGTATTTTACAAGAAAATCTGCCTGTTCGGCAAATGAAGTCAAGAATGTAGTGAGCCATTCGGGCGTAAAATTGTCGGAGTGTTTGAAGTATTCCAACAGTTGTACCTGATCGATAAGACGGGTTGCTACTTGGAGTTGCCACCATGAAGTGGTATTAGGCCCTTCTGCCGGTTGTGGATTTTGAGTAATCCAATCGCTGTAGACCTCTATCCAGGATTTGATATATTTTTCATCACCACTTACACGATAAACTTTGGCTTGTGGGATGAACCATTGATGACGATGTAATTGCTTCAGATATTCTTCACCAACACTCGCATTTTTGTTCCAATCAATACTGCCGGCTTTACCCAAAGAGTAGGGCTTCTTATCGCTGCCTTCATAGAAGCCTTTAACAAAAAAGCGATATTCTAATGCGAAGTCTGCGATATTTTGGTCACCATCATTGAAGTTGTTACTTGCATTTCCTTTGTTGAGAGTGATATTGACTAATGACAACGCCGGGTTTTCTGCATTGGCTCTCATGCGGTAATACTCCAAGAGTGCACTTGCCGCAAGATAGTCCTCACCAGCTTCATGATATTGCTTTACTTTTTCCAAGCCGGGATAGTCGAGGTTGAGTTGGTCAAAAACAGCAGTGTTCAATACTGCGTTTTCTTTGTTCTCAGGAGTCAGTTCCGGACTGATGTTTCCGCCTGTGGCGAATTCTTCTTCGTCGTCAACACATCCGGAAAGTGCAAACATTGCGAACAAACAGATAAAGAGAGTGTTCTTCATACTTAAGTTGTTTTTTATTAGTAAAAGTTTCAATTTTCCTTGCCGCAAATATATTACATTGATTTCTAAGAGCTAATCTGTCTTGTTTATGCTTTCTTTGAAATCTGAATTTTATTATTAAATTTGTTGAATGAAATATCGTATTTGTTTAAAAAGCCTGCATGGGGTATTCTGAGAGGGGTGTTTGGATGAATAGGAACTACCCTTTCTTATGTGCATTCTATCAGTATCTTATCAGAAAAAATGTTAGCCTGTACCTCCTTCACCCTTCACAACTCTTTATTCATGCGGGATAGCGGGTGAAGCCCGGTTGTAGAGCTTCATTGGCAATGCTATACAGTTGCATCTAAAACTCCACACCTTACCACCCGAAAGTGCAGGCATTTGCTTGGCAAACCTCAGGGATTTTATCTGTTATAGCGCGGCATTTCACTCGCAAAGACGCGGTGTTTCGGACGCTAACATGCGGTGTTTTGAAAAGCAAAATTGCCTTGCGGGATAAGGCCTATCCTTTTACTTTTTTAATGTACTCCGTCGGCAAACAGCCTATATACTTCTTAAAGCAAGTTGCAAAATAAGAAGATGAATTAAATCCCACCATGCTGCTGACTTCGGTTACCGTATAACGTCCGCTTTTCAGCAGTTCGGTAGCCCTTTTGAACCGTACTTTACGGATAAAGTCGATGGCTGACTCTCCGGTGATTGCTTTCAGTTTCAAATGCAGGTTGGAGCGGCTCATATTCATCTTTTGCGCAAATTCATCGGTAGAGAACTCAAAATTATCAATGTTTTCTTCTACGATGCTTACGGCGCGTTTCAGCAACTCTTCGTCCATGGCATTGAAAGTAATCTTTTCCGGTTCCACTTCCAAGGATTTGGCGTACTTCTCGAGCATGTGGCGGCGGGTACGCATCATGTTCTGTATCTTGGAAGTGAGGACGGCGATGGAGAAAGGCTTGGAGATATAATCATCCGCACCTACTTGCAGGCCTTCCAACTGGTCTTTTATGTCGGTTTTGGCAGACAGGATGATAACTGGAATGTGGCAGGTACGAATATTCTGTTTGATATTCTTACATAGCTTGATACCGTCCATTACAGGCATCATGACATCGGTGATAATAATGTCCGCCTCATGGTTCTTCAGTTTTTCCAATGCTTCTTCACCGTTTCCGGCTTCCAGTATGTTGAACAATGCAGCCAAACCGCTGCTGAGATAATGGCGAATCTCCTGATTGTCTTCCACAATAAGGATGGTTCCGCGTTTCTTGTCGCCCGTCTCTATGGCTTCATTCTCCATTTTCTCCGTATCGATGAAATACATTTCTTTGGAGTTGGTGGAGTACACCTGCTCTTCTTCCTTGGAAGTGTTGGAGCCTGCCAGCTCGGTGGCCTTATAAACGGCCAGGTCTTGCGGCAGATAGACGGAGAATGTACTTCCCTTGCCCTCTTCGCTCTCCAGTTCGATGCGTCCGTGGTGCAAATCGACCAGACGCTGTACCAGCGACAGTCCGATGCCGCTTCCTATATGCTGGCTTTCTATCTGATAGAAGCGTTCGAACACTTTACCCTGCTTATTGATAGGAATGCCGGCACCGGTGTCGCTCACTTGCAATATCAGCCAGTTGTTTTCCTCTTTCAGGGTAACGGTGATGCTCTTTCCATTATCCGTATATTTAAAGGCATTGGATAACAGATTGTTGACAATCAGTTCCAGATAGTTAGGGTCGAAATACTCCCCTTTATCTTCCAGCTCGGAGTGGAAAGCATAGTGTATCTCTTTGTGGCGTGCCAGCTTGTCATAATACAGGAAGTTCTCGCGTATCAGGCGATAGGCATTGCCTTTCTTTATTTTCAGCTCGAAAACTCCGAGTTCCGCCCGGCGGTAGTCCATAAGCTGGTTGACAAGGTGCAGCAGGCGGTTGGCATTCCGCTGGATGTATTCCAGTTGGTTGCGGGTCCAGCGGTCGTTGATTTTACTGATGACCTCTTGAAGCGGTGCCAGGATTAAGGTAAGCGGTGTACGGAGTTCATGCGAAATGTTGATGAAGAAGCGCATCTTCATCTGGTTGATTTCTTCGCGGTGTTCCTTGTCGCGGCGTTCGATTTCAAGCTCTGCTTCCATTTTCTTGCGCATCCAGAAGAAGCGGAATACGAATGTGACAAAGCCGGCAAAAGTGGCAAGGAACAGTATGACAGCCCACCAGGTCTTGTACCACACGGGCAGAATAACGATTTCCAGTACGGTAGGCGTGGTGTTCCATTTGCCGTCGTTATTGGCAGCTTTCACCATGAAGTGATAAGTACCTTGCGGCAGGTTGGAGTAGGACACCGGATGCCTGTCCGTGAGGTAGTACCACTCTTTATCGTAACCGTCTAATTTGTAGGCGAATGTATTATGCTGTCCGGAGATGTAGTTCGATACGACAAACTCCAGGGAGAATGCTGTCTGCCAGGATTTCAGCGTGATGCTTTCCGTGTCGCTGATGTTCTTGCTCAGAATGCCGGTTTCATCGTCGGGACGGACGGTCTTGTTGAAAAGCTGTAGCTTGGTAATTACTACCGGCGGGGTATAGGGATTGTCCTGCAACAGTTCCGGACGGAATGTGGTAAGGCCGTTTATGCCTCCGAAGTACATCTCGCCATCGGAAGTGCGGTAGCAGGAAGAGGTGTTGAACTGATTGCTCTGCAATCCGTCCGCTTCAGTGAAGTTGCGGAATTTCTCCGTTTCCGGATTGAAGCATGAGATACCCCGGTTGGTACTCATCCACAGGCGGCCGTAAGAGTCTTCGAGAATGCCGTAAACCACGTTGTTGGGCAGTCCGTCGGCTTTGGTATACCGTTTAATCTGCTTGGCTTTCTCGTCGAAACAATAGAATCCTTCGCGTGTACCTATCCAGACCAAACCGTTGTTTGCCTCGTAGATGTAATTGGTAAATGCTTTCGTAGCGGTGGATTCGGGTAAAATGTCCGCTTTCTGTATGGAGGTTCCATGCTGGTTGAATACGGACACGCCTTCCTCACCACCTATCCAGAGACGCTTTTTGGAATCCCGGAACAGGGTAGTAATCTTCTGGACGTTGATTGGCGTTCCGTCATTTTCCTGAGTGATGGTGGTAAAACTCCGTTTTTCCGGGTTGAAGTGTACCAGAGCGCTTAATGTTCCTAAAAGGAAATTGTTCTCTCCGTCGGGAAGGATGGCATATACGTTCTCATTGATTAACGGGCTGTTGAGCTGGTTGAAGTTTTCCATGCGTCCGCTGTTGCGATGCAGGATGCTCAGGCCGCCGGCATGTGCGCCGATGTATACCAGTCCTCTCGGTTCGTCCACGTATACGGATTTGATGTTGTTGGAGCCTAAGCCGTCTTCGCGCTGGCTTTCCTGCAATGCGTAGTGGATGAACTTCTGAGTGCCGGGGATGTAGAGGTTCAAGCCGCCGTCGTTGGTTCCTATCCAAAGGTTCTTCTGTTTGTCCTCGACGATACAGCTTGCAACATTGTCGCTCAGCGAGTTCTTGAACGGGATGTGCTCTATGTTCTTGAAGCGGTTGCGGATGGGGTGGTAATAATTCAGTCCGCCGAAATACGTTCCCAGCCACATGCCGCCTTGCGAGTCCATGAAGATACTGCGTACGGAGCGTTGCGACAGGCTGCCGCTTTCTACGGGATTGCTGCTGTAGGACATGAACGAGTCGTTGCCTTCATGGTAGATGTTGAGGTCGTTGAAAGTTCCTATCCACAAGCGGTTTTGTGAATCCAGTGCCAGTGAGCGGATATAGTTGGAGCTGATGGATTGCGGGTCGGAAGGGGAATGCCTGTATGTTTTGACTTCCCGGGTCTTGGGGTTGACAAGGAGAAGGCCGGAACCTTCCGTGGCTACCCATATACGGGTAGGAGATTGCTGCAGGATGCTTTGGATTTGCTTGCTGCCTGGAATGTAAGCGAGTTTTTCGAGTGTATTCTTCGGAATGGAATAGCAGTACAGACCATCCGACGGTGTGCCTATATAGATTTGGTCGTCATGCCTGTACAGGGCGGATGCAACCATTTTGTGCATTGCCGTGCCGAATATGTCGTCTACAAAACGGGATGCGGGGATGTCGAACATAGTCAGCCCTTCGAGCGTGCTGACAAGCAGCCGCTCCGGCGAAAGTTCCACAATGCCGTTGACTTGCAGGTGCTTGCCGTTCTTTTCGAGGAAGAAGTTCTGGAACTTGTCTTTTTCCTCGTCATAATACGACAGGCCGTCGCGGGTGCCGATCCATACACGCCCCTTGCTGTCGGTCATAACAATGCGGGAGATGTCGTTGGCGATGCTGTTGGGGTCGTTTTCATCGTGCTGATATACGGTAAATGTGTATCCGTCGTACTTGTTGACGCCGTCGTAGGTGGCGAACCACATATTGCCGAGCTTGTCCTGCGCTATGGAGAAGACCGTGCTTTGTGACAGACCGTCGTTAATGGATATATAAGAAAAGTTTATCTGTCCCCAAGCTTCCGGATAAGCGTTAGAGACTCCCGTTATACATAAAATAAACAGGATGGTTGTTATCTTTTCAGGATACTCATTATTGAACCGTAAAATTTATGATGGACCAAAGATACTAATATCTTTCAGAATTTCTATATCTTGTGGAGTATTTGCACAAATATAGGGTTTTTCCGAAACAAATAGGGGATAGGTGTGAGGCGCAGCTTTCGTACTTTTGCCGCATCGTTTTTAAGTTTAATATCAAATAAGGATGAAGAAAAACATTTTTGCTATCTGCATGGTGACGGCAGCGGGGTGCATGGCAACGCTGACCGCACAAACCAAAGGCGCTGAAACATTGGTTCCCCTGACCGAACGGGTGAATGTTCAGGCAGACTCTGCACGTATCGACCAGATTATAGACGGTCGCTGGGTGGCTGTCGGTGCAAAGAAGAAACACGCGATTCAGCGGGATTTCACATGTCTGTTCAACGGCAAGCCTTCTTACCGTTTCGAACTGCGTCGGGAGGACAACACATTGGAGGGATACGGCAAGGGAGAAACCAAAGGCCGTGCCGAACTTTCTTATTGTTATGCCACTTCGGCGGATTTTAACGGACTGCCGGCGGATGCTTACCGGAAAGCGCAAATTACGAAAACCGTATATCATCACGGAAAAGGCATTTGTCCGCAAGGGGCTTCGCGCGATTATGAGTTTTCCGTATATATCCCGTCTGATTTGGACAGCAATGTGTCCACCATTTTTGCCCAATGGCACGGCATGCCCGACCGCACGCTTGTGCAGACTCCTGAGGGTGAGGTGAAGAAGCTGACCGTTGACGAGTTCATAGAGCTGGATAAGACTACTATCTTCAAGAAGAATACCGGATATGAAAAGGTGGCGAAGTTGGATAAGCAGGGAAATCCGGTGAAAGATAAAAAGGGAAACCCTGTTTATAAGGCAGGAAAGAAAAACGGCTGGCTGGTAGAGCAGGGCGGTTATCCGCCGCTGGCTTTCGGATTTTCCGGCGGCTGGTTCTACATCAAGGCCAATTCGGACCGCCGCTGGCTGACCGATAAAGACGATCGTTGCAATGCCAATCCGGAAAAAACTCCGATAATGAAGCCCGTTACTTCCGAATACAAGGCTTCTACGATAGCCTATAAAATGCCTTTTGCCGACTTCCCCAAAGATTGCTGGGTGACTTTCCGCATTCATATCGACTGGACCACCTACGGCAAGGAAGCCGAAACCATTGTGAAACCGGGTAAGCTGGATGTGCAGATGGAGTATGCCGACAAAAAGAAGACCGTTAAAGAACATATCGTGAATAACGAAGAAATCCTGATAGGACGCAACGACGACGACGGCTACTACTTCAAGTTCGGCATCTATCGCGTAGGCAACAGCACAGTGCCGGTATGCTATAGGTTAGCGGTTAGGGATTAGTGATAACACTAATCGCTAACCTCTCTTTCTCTGGTAGACGAGGCAGGTGGTGAGGAAGTAAATTCCGGTTTGTATCCATAGAGCCTGATACTCGAAAGCTACTTCGTTGAGGGTGGCTCCCATGCTGTTGATACGTACATAGCCGTTGATTCCGAAAGTGGAAGGGAAGATATAGGAAAAATACCTCCAGAATTCGGGCATTGCGGCGCCTGGCCAGGAGATGCCGGAGAGGAACAACAGCGGTACGGAAGTGAACACAAACAATAACATACAGGTTTCCCGGTTGCGTATGGCAATGGATGCTGTCATTGCAAAGAAGATGCAGGCTGTCAGGTAGGGCAGGGCAAACAGAGCCAGCACACTGGGAATTGCTATCTGGTTGAGGCTGAAAAGGCGCGGTACTACACATAGTATGTACACGGCTACCAGCGAGTAGACCATAAAATAACTCAATCCTTTTCCCATGACGATACGGAGTGTTCCGTTGTAATGAGGGTCGTCAGGAATCAGTTCTTTGAACCGGTTTTGCTCGCGGGCTGTTCCGGCAGCCAGACCGATACCCAACAGCAATGTCTGCTGTATAATCAGTATGAGTACGGCAGGTATCAGGAAGGCGGCAAACCCGTTGGTGGGGTTGAAGATGGCTATGTCCTCATACTCGATGGGGTAGGCTGTTATTTCATCCTGGCGGGCGGTAGTATTACCGGCACGTTCCATTTTAATATCCGCATTCATGGCGAGCGACACGTTGGTGTTGGCAGTGAGCAATGCCTTGTAATAGAGCAGTCCGCTCATGTCGCAGAAGATGCTGATTTGCGTCTGCTTGCCCCGGACTATGTCATCGCTGAAGCCGGAGGGTATGTAGATGATGCCGTATGCCTTGCGCTCTTTCAGCATGAGTCTGGCTTCTTCCATATCGGCGCAATGTGCCACGATACTTGTTTCGGGACTGGCATCCACTTTCCTCAGATATTCCCGGCTCAGGGAACTGCGCGAGTTGTCCACCACCACGGCAGGCACTTCACGGACTGTTTCGTTGGTATAGATGAACGAGTATATCAAAGGATATGTCAACGGAACGAGTACAAAGAATATCAGCACACCCTGGTCGCGAAAGAGGTTGCGTAATTCCTGCTTCCATATATAGAACAGGTCGTATATGCCTTGTACTACTTTCTGTTTGAAGGTAATCTGTTTCATCAGGGTAGGTATTTATAGTGTATCAATGCTTCTTTCAGCCTGCGGGCCACAAGGAAAGGAAGCATCATGAAAACAAGCAGTGCCACATAGTTCATCCACGAGTAAATCATGGGATAGCCGTTCAGGGCCTGGTCTGCGTAGATAAGGAAGTAATGGCGCAGGGGAAACAGGTTTGCCAGACCTTGCAGTACGGGATGCATCGCCATGGCGGGAAATGACAGTCCGCACATGGAGAACGACAGTACGCCCCATAGGGAAGCAAAGCTGAGTCCCAGACGCAGGGTGGGCAGAGTACCTATCATCAGTATGCCCATGCCTTGCGATGCCAGCACCAGGCAGAGCGTGGCGAGCAGCATCGGCAGTATCCCGCTGTTGCAGGGGAAAATGCAGGAAACCGTACAGGTATGTGTTGTATAAGATTCCCATAAGGAAGAATACGGCTGTATGCGGCAGCAGTTTTTCCGGCAAGGGATATCCAGATGGAATCGTTGCCCGTGCGCAACCATTCGCGGGCGGTACGGTCCTGATTTCCACCCCGATGGAGTAGCACGGTTATCATAAAGATAAGCAGCATCAGTACGCCCGGAGCAAAAGTGTTGCACAAGGTATACGGAGTAGTTCAGCCACGGATTGTTCAGCGGATGGGTGTCGATGACAATCGGTTGCAGGAATGCCATTGCCTGCTCTTCCGTTGCGCCTTTGGCGTATAGTGCGGTGCGTGCGGCGGCTCCCGATGCCAGTTCGCTCATCATCTTCATATCTTTAAAGAGCAGTGAACCGGCTATGAGCAACGTATTGTTGGTGTAGAAGGATACTTTAGGCTGCCGTTGTGCCTGTGCTTTGGCGGCTGTTCCTTCGGGGATGTAGTAGAAGCCGTAAATCTCTCCTTTCTGCATGGCGATGCGTGCATCGGAAATATCGGGATAGCGGGCTACGACGGCGGTTTGCTCAAAAGCATCCAGGTTGCGCACCAATTGGCGTGAAGTGGCGGTCATGTCCCGGTCCACCACGCCGACGGGCATGTCGGTAGGCAAGCCGGAATCCATTAGCGTTGTGAAGAATATATAGCAGAACAGAGGCGCTATGACCATGCAGAACAGGTATAGCGGGCGCGAAACGAGCCGTCGCAACTCGCGTTTCATCACATTCAGCAGGGCCGTGTATTTGTTGTTCTTCTTCTCCATTATCACTTTGTCACTTTATTGTTTTACAACCTTATGCAATCTTATCACTTATTCAATATCACGCTCATACCCGGACGCAGGCCTTCAGTCTTCTCCAGTGGAGATGCCTTGACTTCAAATGTCTTTAAGTCGAACTGTCCGGTTGTTTTGGTAGCTTTCCAGGCGGCGTATGTGCCGAGGTCTTTCAGGTAGTATACTTTCAGACGGATGTTCCTGTCGAGGGCGGGGATGAAAGCTTCAAATTCGGTTCCCATGCCCAGTCCCTGCAATAAATCCTCGCGCACGTTGAAAGTGACCCACATATCGTCCATAACGGCAATGTTCATGATGGGGGCGCCTGTGCCTACCAGTTCGCCTGTTTTGGGGAATATTTCGGAAACCTCTCCGGCGGTCTGCGCTATCAGGCAGGTTTCCCTGATGTATGATTCCACTTCGGCAACAGCACCTTTCGCACGCTCTACCAGGGCGGCTGCGGCAGCCTTGTCCTCGCGTTCTGCGCCGTTCTTCGCCATAGTGTACTGGGCTTGTGCGGCTTTTTCAGTGGCTTGTGCGGCATCGCGCTGGGCGGTAACTTCGTCCAGCTTCTGGGCGGACATCACTCCCTGGTCGTGCAGGTTCTTTACGCGTTTGTACGATTTTTCGGCAATGGCAAGTCCTGCCCGGGCTTTTTGCCAAATTTCGTAGGCTGCCTGTATCTGTTCCTGGCGGGCGCCTTTCAAGGCTTTTTCGTTTTGGGCTTGTGCGGCGGCTTCGGCAGCACGGGCCTGTTCCAGTTTTGCCTGTACATCCGGAGCCTCGAGAATAGCAAGCGTATCTCCTGCCTGCACGCTCTGTCCCTCTTTCACCCGGAACTCCAGGATACGTCCCGGTACTTTGCTCGATACGCGATACTCTGTTACTTCGGCCTGCCCTTGTATGATTTCCGGCCCTTTGCGCAGCATGAAGAAACCTACGAGGGCAACGATGGCGATTACTCCCGTCAGGGTGAGGAATGCCAGCAACATGTTACTGTTTTGTGATTTTGTATCCATTATTGTAATTTATGATTTCAGTTTTTAATTCTCGATATTCAGACTTCCCGTTGCTTTCTTCAGATAGATTTCCGTCAGCTTCACGTCTATCTGTGCATCTATCTTTTCCGATTGGGCGGACAACCAGGCGGTGTGGGCTTCCAATACATTGCTTGCCGGGATAACCCCTTCCTCGAATCCGAGAGTGGCGTAGCGCAGGTTCTCATCAGCCTTTTCCAGGTTCTTCTCCGCCATGAT
>ENA-OQBD01001331-OQBD01001331.1-human-gut-metagenome-genome-assembly--contig:-NODE-1331-length-11514-cov-3.919645_pt1 | contig 11514 bp, 11 predicted proteins | sample MGYA00242742_ERZ504543 | MGnify/ENA primary metagenome ERZ504543 (study PRJEB26092, sample SAMD00036239) | human gut metagenome | host: Homo sapiens | study: EMG produced TPA metagenomics assembly of... | reverse complement strand
TATCAAGGTGTCCGTATTCTTTAACTATATCTTAATCATTGCTTCACAGGCTGTGAAATCACTGACATTGCATTTATATAGGAAGCATTTTCCACCGTTTAATACATATAGTAAAAGCTGATGGGAGCAAAAATCCAAAAGAATCCGCAGTCAGTTTATTTCTTGATGCAGCACTTACCGATTTTATTTGCATTCCTGTTATCATTATTGCTTATAATGACATGCTGCCGTGGTTTAACAACCTGTTGTCTACCCGCCTTTCCTTCTCTTTCTTTTTCAGCCGGCAAGTTCTACCTTTACTTTTATCCTTCATTTTCCTCATGGCTGTCATTCCTGGTCTGTATATCAGCCATAAACTCTCTCAACAGACTTTGAGCAAGTATCGGCAAGCTTATACAGGAAAGAAAAGCAACAATTTATATGGTTGCTTGTTACCATCCAGTTATATTTTCAATCGGGTTAGTGTATGCAACCACTCTTGCACAAAAACAAATGGATTTAATCAAATCCCGTGCATACCATTACGAAAATACAATAGAAATAGGGAGTGGCACCCTTCCTCTGTTTCCGCTCTATCAGGAACTGAAACAAATGGATGGAATAGAGTCTATAAGTCTTTCCATGAGTTCTGTACTTTACTGTTGGCTTCGTGAACTTCCTATCCGACAAACAGACGGTAGTATCCAACATAATTCTATAGCACACATCCCTACCGACACAACTTCCTTCCAAACCATGCATATCCGGCAAATTGCCGGAGTATCTCCCTCCCAAGCCTGTCGGGAATATACTCATTCGGCTTTTATCAATGAAAAGCTTGCGCGTCTGCTGAACATAGATGTTTCCCACATAGGTCATAAACTAAATGAATTTGATAAATTCTCGGATTCATTAAGTACTATTGCAGGTATTTTCAAGAACTTCCCCATTAAACTCCCTGGAAGAGGAAATCGGTGGTCAACAAATATCTATTGGAACAGAACAAGATTTAATTCAGAAAGGAACATTCATACAAATAAAACTCATTCCTGAATATTATAAAGAAACATTGGTATCTATTGAAAAATTATGGAAGGAAATGAATGGTGACAGAGGTTTCAAATATGTAGATATGCATAAAGAATTTATGTTGCGTAATAACAAAGTAATTATACTCTCCCGAATCCTTATCAGCTACTCATTTATTGCATTGGCCCTGACCTGTTTTGGCCTGTTCGGTATTTCATGGTACGCTGTACGTCATCGTACCCGTGAAATTGCAATCCGTAAAGTGCACGGTGCTTCCAATTGGGAAATAGTATGGTTACTAAACCGTTCGTTTCTATGGCAAATACTAGTAGCATACATCATCGCTATTCCGATAACGTGGTTATTAATGCAACATTGGCTGGAGCAATTTGCTTATCGAATTTCAGCCACACAATGGAATTTCCTGACCCCTGTTCTTATTGTATTGGTAATTACAACCATTACGATAACAATACATAGTTATCTCAGTGCACGCACTAATCCGGTAAACAGCCTAAAAGCTGAATAGCAAACGTCTATGTATATGTTCTCTTTTGCTGAAAAAGAACCAAGCTTACAGAAATCACAACAAGGATTATGTCCAAAGCACTGTATGTAGTAAAGAGTTCTTTGAATACAAATACCCCTACCAGGACTGCCGTAAGAGGTTCCAATGCACCCAATAAGGAAGTCAACGTCGGTCCTGCCAATTTTACAGCCTTCACCAACGTAATATTAGAGATCGCAGTTGCAGGAAGTGCCAGTCCTCCGATATAGAGCCAAGTGATTACATTGGTTTCCAAACGGACCCCCTCATCATAGAAAAGTCCTCCCAGCAAAAAGAACAAGGCTCCCAGCCCCATCACATAACAAGTTAATACCGTAGAATTAACTTCCACTGCTCTGGTTTTTCTTATACCTATTATATAACCGGCATAAGAGAAAACCGATATGCAGGCCGCTATCAATCCCATCATTCTATTTCCACCATTATATTCTATATTTCCGGAAGATAATAAAGATGCTCCTACTAATGATAAAACGATAGCAGCGAAAGTCACAATAGACTTTTTTTCTCTAAAGAAAACAGCCATTGTTACTGCAACAGCCAGCGGATACATAAAATGGATGATAGAAGCAACACCACTTGCAATATTCTGATAAGCTATGACAAGACTGAACGAAGTAAGCGCACGCAGCAAGCTCAGTCCGAAAATTGTTTTAAAATCTTTATACCCTATGTGAAAATCACATTTGGTAAGAAAAGCAAAAACAAGCAAGACAACTGTAGCAACTCCCCAACGATAAGTCAGCACTTCGAAAGAAGAATATCCAATAGCCAACAAGCTTATGGAAAAAAACGGTGCCAATCCGAAAGTCGCAGAAGACACTGCTGCATATAAAATACCTTTTATCCGATTCATGTCCTTTTCAAGTAAAGCGGATACAAAGATAGACAATAATACATAATAAAAAACAGGTTGCCTTTGTAAAGGCAACCTGTGATATCTTACTTTATGATTTCCAACTTCTTAAAGCATTTAGTCAGTTTATCCACAGCATAGTCAACTTGTTCCTTTGTATGAGTAGCCATCAAAGCAACACGCACCAAAGTATCTTGTGGTGCACAAGCCGGTGGAATAACAGGATTAATAAATATACCCTCGTCAAATGCCAGTTTAGTCACTTCGAATGTCTTATCCGTATCACGAACATAAAGTGGAATAATCGGACTTTCAGTATCACCGATTTCAAAACCGGCCTGACGGAAACAATCCAAAGCATAATTTGTAATCTTCCACAAATTCTCACGACGTTCGGGCTCACTCTTGAGGATATGAAGTGCAGCACGTGCAGCAGCTGTTGCAGCAGGAGTATTACTTGCAGAGAATATATATGAACGTGAGTTGTGACGCAACCAGTTGATTGTATCTTTATCCGCAGCAACAAAACCACCGATAGAAGCCAGTGACTTTGAGAATGTACCCATAATAACATCTACCTGATCTGTCAGTCCGAAGTGATCACAGACACCTCGCCCGTCACGACCGAACACACCCAAGCCGTGTGCTTCATCCACCATGATACTTGCATTGTATTTGTCTTTCAAACGAACAATCTCAGGCAAGTTAGCCAAATCACCTTCCATAGAGAAAACCCCGTCCACCACAATCAGTTTCACAGATTCCGGTTTACACTTCTGAAGTTCTTTCTCAAGGGCTTCCATATCATTGTGCTTGTATTTCAACTGGGTGGAGAAAGAAAGGCGACGTCCGTCTACGATGGAAGCATGGTCACGGTCATCACAGATAATGTAGTCATTGCGGTCTGTCAGGCAAGATACCACACCCTCATTTACAGTAAAACCGGTAGAATAAACCAATGCATCATCTTTCCCTACGAATTCCGCCAATTCCTTTTCTAACTGAACGTGCAGGTCAAGCGTACCATTCAAGAAGCGTGAACCTGCACAACCTGTACCATATTTACGGGTTGCAGCAACAGCTGCTTCAATAATCCGTTCATCGTAGGTTAACCCCATATATGAGTTGGAGCCAAACATCAGCACCTTTTTACCATCCATGATAACCTCTGTATCCTGATGGCTGTCTATCTCACGAAAATAAGGGTAAACGCCTCTTTCCATGTATAGTTGAGGCAATCTGAATTTACTTAACTTGTCTTGTAATAATCCCATATCCTATTGTATATGTAAGCCTCGTCGGCCTACTTTAAAATAATGTATATAAACTCACTAATACATTCTGTTTTCAAGGTGTTCCCGTCAAAACAGGCTGCAAAGATAGTAAATTCTACAACCGATTGTACTTTTTTTCAAAAAAAATTATTTAGGGGCATCAAAACTTTTAGGATTTAGGGCAGTTATAAACAAAATGTATTACTTTTGCGTTTAATAAAGAGCTAAACTACCAAAGTAAAAGTATGACCACGAAAAAGAAAATTGTATTTGTCGTTAATCCTATCTCGGGGACACAGGGGAAAAGAGCCATATTAAAATGGATTGACGAACGTATAAACCGTACACTTTATGATTATACGATTGTCAAAACACAATATGCCGGCCATGCTGAAAAGATTGCGGCTACAGCTGCCAAAGAGAAAGTAGATATAGTAGTGGCTATTGGAGGAGATGGAACTATAAACGAAATAGGACGTGCATTGATACATACGGATACGGCATTAGGCATTATACCTTGCGGATCGGGAAACGGACTGGCACGGCATTTACAAATTCCTTTGGAACCCAAGGCTGCTATTGACATTATAAACGAAAGTTCTGTTGCCTGTATTGATTACGGAAAAATAAACAATATACCCTTTTTCTGCACATGCGGAGTAGGTTTTGACGCGTTTGTCAGCTTAAAGTTTGCTGATTCAGGTAAACGCGGACTACTAACCTATCTGGAAAATACCTTGCATGAAAGTCTGAGTTACAAACCTGAAACTTATGAAATAGAAAATGAAGAAGGAACGGTAAAATACAAAGCTTTCCTGATAGCCTGCGGCAATGCCTCCCAATATGGGAACAACGCATATATTGCTCCACAGGCCTCGTTAACCGATGGGTTGATGGATGTCACAATATTAGAGCCGTTCACAGTGCTGGATGTTCCTTCTTTATCTTTTCAACTTTTCAACAAAACCATAGACCAAAACAGCCGGATCAAGACATTCCGTACTAAAAAGATTAAAATACATCGTTCAAAAACCCGGAGTTATGCATTATGACGGAGATCCGATCATGGGAGGAAAAGATATTGAGGTAGAATTGATTCCACACGGACTCAACATCATTGTTTCTGATAAAAAAAAATGAGAACGAACCTTTTAGTCTCTTACAGCAAATATCCGAAATATTCAGTGGTATGAAACCTAAAGCTGAAACTTTTGCTTTCCGGCACAGCCATTTATTTGAATTTAACAAAAGTTTATTGCGTCGTCTATCCAAAAAACAATAAAAAATATCTTTTTTCTGAACATCAGTAAAGACTCTGCAAATAAAAACAGTTTCTTTATGATGTTCAGAATAATCCGCTCTCTACATGTTCAGATAGAATTCTTTAGTCAAGGCTATATATTCTTCACTATACACATGACGTGATAATTCGATGGTCAAATCGTCTATAACACACTTATCCACAGAGAATTTGAAAGCAAGCAGCACCCGTTTGGGCTCCGATCCAGGTTTTGTATGAATGAAAGTCTGATGTGAGAGATGTAATCCGTAACGAGTGGCAGCCATCAAAAAAGATTCTTTACCATCAGCAGGAATAATCACAGAAAAAACGCCTTCGGGATGAAGCAAACGGGCTGCAGATCCTGCTAATTTGTCAAAATCAAGAAAATCTGTATGCCGGGCGATATTACGCTGTTTCCCTGGGCATTTCAATGAATCGGTAAAATAAGGAGGATTGGAAACAATGACATCAAAGAGTGTTTCCGATGTAAAATGACAAATATCCTGCAACTCCACTTCTATCCTATCCTGCCACGGAGATGCCGCCACATTTCCACGAGCCTGTTCCACAGCATCCGCATCTATATCAACCGCTCTTATCCGGGCATTGCACCGCTGTGCCATCATCAAAGAAATCAATCCGGTTCCAGTACCAATATCTAAAATATTACGGGCGGAAACCACATCGGCCCAAGCTCCCAATAAAACTCCGTCCGTACCAACCTTCATGGCACATCTATCATGATAAACAGTAAATTGCTTAAAAGAAAAATAAGGATTTGGCATACTATATTTATTAAATTAGCTGTCAAAAATAGGAAAATCCATTTAATTACTCCAATTATTAGGAAATATTTGATTTTTAAAACTCAATTAGTTCCCATGAATTTTCCTTATTCGACAAGGAATGATTAACTTTGTCCCCGTTTTGGGCATTGGGCTCAATTTAACACAAGAGGAATAAATTATGAAGAGGAATAAGAAAGAGGATATTTTGTTGAATACTGATAACGATGACATCTCTATGTTAGCTGAAATCCAAACGGATCCGGATGAAGTAACTGCTATGGAATTTAATAAAGAAATACCTGTTATGCCTTTACGCAACATGGTAATGTTTCCATCTGTAGTAATGCCTGTGACCATTGGACGCCCCAGCACATTGAAATTGATAAATGCTGCATACAAGAAAAAACTTCCCATAGCGGTAGTTTGTCAGATACAGGGAGATATGGACGATCCCGGTTTTAATGATGTGTACCATGTAGGAGTTATCGGGAAGATTCTCCGTGTATTCGAAATGCCAGGTGGAAATACCACAGTAATTATGCAGTCAAACGGGCCCAAAGTACATTTGGACAGTATCACCAAAACGTCTCCATATTTGAAAGGGATGGTGACTCCTATTCCGGAGGCAAATGACCAACTGGAAACGGACGAATTCAAAGCATTGATTGACACCTGCAAGGATTTGACGAGTAAGTTCATAGAGGCTTCCGAGAAGATGAGTCCGGATACGGTTTTTGCAATCAAGAACTTGGACAATCCGGAAATTTTGGTAAATTTCATTTGTGCAAACTTCCCTATTCCGGTAGAAGAAAAGATAAAATTGCTAAAAGCTGGCGATTTGCAAAGCCGCCTGTATATGCTGGTCAAGATCTTAAATCGTGAAGTACAATTGGCTGATATCAAACAAAGCATTCAAATGCGTACACGCGAAGATATTGACCGTCAGCAACGCGAATATTTCTTGCAGCAACAAATTAAAAACATACAGGATGAACTGGGTGCCGGACAGGAAGATGAAATAGATGAACTCCGCCAAAAAGGAAAAACCAAGAAATGGAGTCCGGAAATGGCAGAACTCTTTGAAAAAGAAGTTTCCAAATTGGAAAGGACAAATTCCCAATCACCGGATTTCAATGTGCAACTTACCTATTTGCAAACCCTGTTAGGATTACCTTGGAATGTCTTTACCACTGACAACCTGAATATAAGTAATGCCGAAAAGACATTGAACAAAGACCACTACGGACTAGAGAAAGTAAAGGAGCGTATCCTTGAACATTTAGCAGTGCTGAAACTAAAAGGTGATATGAAATCACCCATCATCTGCCTTTATGGTCCTCCGGGAGTCGGTAAAACTTCTTTAGGACGTTCCATAGCGGCATCATTGAAACGTAATATGTACGTATGTCATTGGGTGGTGTGCATGACGAAGCCGAGATCCGTGGCCATCGTAAAACTTATATCGGTGCCATGCCGGGCCGTATCATCAAAAGTTTGATAAAAGCCGAGTCCTCTAATCCGGTTATCATTTTGGACGAAATAGACAAACTGGGCAGTGACCACCGCGGAGATCCCAGTTCCGCTATGCTGGAAGTGCTTGATCCCGAACAGAACAACACTTTCCACGATAACTATTTGGATGTAGATTACGACTTGTCTAAAGTAATGTTCATCGCTACGGCAAACAATTTGAGCACCATCCCTCCTGCTCTGCTGGACCGTATGGAGTTGATAGAGGTCAGCGGATATATCACAGAAGAAAAAGTAGAAATAGCCCGCCGGCATCTTGTTCCCAAAGAACTGGAAGCCAACGGCATTAAAAAAGAATATGTGAAGTTCTCTAAAGCTGCCTTGGAATGTATTGTAGAAAATTATACTCGTGAAAGCGGGGTGCGCGAACTTGAGAAGAAGATAAACAAGGTAATGCGTAAAATAGCGTTGGAATTTGCACGTGACGGCTATGAAGTGATGCATGAAATAAAACCTGCCGATGTACGCAAATATCTGGGCACGCCAGAATATAGCCGCGACAAATACCAAGGAAATGAATACGCCGGTGTTGTCACAGGGCTGGCGTGGACAGCTGTCGGAGGTGAAATTTTGTTTGTAGAAACCAGTTTAAGCAAAGGAAAAGGCGGTAAACTGACATTGACCGGGAACTTGGGTGACGTAATGAAAGAGTCGGCCATGCTGGCTTTGGAATATCTCAAGGCACATACCAAACTGCTGAATTTACAGGAAGATATCTTTGACAATTGGAATATCCACATCCATGTACCTGAAGGAGCCATCCCTAAAGATGGTCCGTCAGCCGGTATCACCATGGTGACTTCATTGGCATCCGCCCTCACCCAGCGTAAAGTGAAAGCAAATCTGGCAATGACAGGCGAGATCACATTACGTGGAAAAGTCCTGCCCGTAGGCGGTATCAAAGAAAAGATCCTAGCCGCTAAACGCGCCGGAATCAAAGACATCATTTTATGTGAGGAAAACCGCAAGAACATTGAAGAAATTCAGCCGATGTATCTAGAAGGACTGACATTCCATTATGTCACGGATATTAAGGAAGTATTGGCTTTGGCTCTCACCAATGAAAAAGTAAACGATGCCATTGATTTTAATATTACCAATCAAAAAAGCAGAAGAAAACGAAATAAATATGACTTTTGACTTACAATATACAGACCCAAATCGAATGCCCGTGCCGGATTGATAACAACTGACCACGGGCAAATAGAAACCCCCATCTTTATGCCTGTAGGCACATTGGGAACGGTGAAGGGCGTGCATTTACATGAGTTGAAAGAGGACATTAAAGCACAGATAATCCTGGGCAACACTTACCACCTGTATTTACGACCGGGACTGGATATAATAGAACGTGCCGGAGGTCTGCATAAATTCAACGGCTTTGACCGTCCTATGCTGACTGACAGTGGTGGTTTTCAGGTATTCTCCTTATCAGGTATCCGCAAAATGAGAGAAGAAGGTGTGGAATTTCGCTCACATATAGACGGTTCGAAACACCTGTTCACTCCTGAACGGGTGATGGACATAGAACGGACTATCGGTGCAGATATCATGATGGCTTTTGACGAATGTACTCCGGGAACCGCAGATTATGAATACGCAAAAAAATCAATGCAGCTTACCCATCGTTGGCTGGACCGTTGCATAAAGCATTTCAACGAAACCGATCCCAAATATGGTTATCAACAGTCATTATTTCCCATAGTACAAGGCTGTGTCTATCCCGACTTACGCAAACAATCAGCGGAATATATTGCCTCCAAGGGAGCTGACGGAAATGCCATCGGTGGCCTGGCCGTAGGTGAGCCAACCGAGAAAATGTACGAAATGATAGAGGTTGTCAATGAAATCTTACCCAAAGACAAGCCCCGCTATCTGATGGGAGTCGGTACACCGGTAAATATACTGGAGGGTATAGAACGCGGTGTAGATATGTTTGATTGTGTAATGCCGACCCGGAACGGACGCAATGGAATGTTATTCACTAAAAACGGCATAATGAACATGCGCAACAAGAAATGGGAGGATGATTATTCTCCTATCGAGGCCGAAGGAGCATCGTATGTAGATACCATGTACAGCCGTGCTTACTTGCGCCATCTGTTCCACGCACAAGAACTGCTGGCCATGCAAATCGCTTCTATCCACAACTTGGCATTCTATCTGTGGCTAGCAGGCGAGGCCCGTAAACACATCATTGCAGGAGATTTCTCTACGTGGAAACCAATGATGGTAAAACGCTTATCTACAAGATTATAAATTACTAGAAATGAAGAATTGGTTCAAGACAAACACAGATTCATCCCCAAAGGATAAAAAATGGTGGAAGCCGAATATCAGTTGGCTGAAACTGGATAAATGGGTGAAAAGACTGGACATATATATCATTAAGAAGTTTCTGGGAACCTACTTTTTCGCTATTGCATTGATTATCTCCATTGCAGTAGTATTTGATGTGAACGAAAATATAGACAGGTTCATCAATAACAAAGCTCCGCTGAAAGCGATTGTATTTGATTATTACATGAACTTCATCCCCTACTTCTCCAATCTGTTCAGCCCCTTGTTTGTCTTTATCGCTGTTATCTTCTTTACTTCCAAGCTGGCAGAAAACTCGGAAATCATTGCCATGTTCTCCACCGGAATGAGTTTTAAACGAATGATGCGGCCCTATATGATTTCGGCCGCAATCATTTCCGTTGTTACTTTCGGACTGGGAGCATACGTCATACCTAAGGGAAATGTAACCCGTTTGGATTTTGAGGACCGTTATAAGAAAAAAAGGAAACAGGAATATGTGCGGAATGTGCAACTGGAAGTAGACAGCGGGGTCATTGCCTACATAGAACGTTATGAAAATTATAATAAAACGGGATACCGTTTCTCTTTAGACAAGTTTGATGACAAGAAACTGGTTGCCCACCTTACTGCCCGAAGTGTCACTTATGATACAGCATCTGTACACAAATGGACAATCAAGAACTATATGATACGTGAGATGGAAGGTATGCGTGAGAAAATCACTCGGGGTGACCGTTTGGATACGATCATTAAAATGGAGCCTCAAGATTTTCTGATTATGAAAGGGCAGCAACAAACCATGACAAGCCCTGAACTGAAAGAATATATAGACAAGCAGAAAAGACGTGGGTTCGCCAACATAAAGGAATTTGAAATTGAATATTACCAACGTATAGCCATGTCCTTTGCCGCTTTTATCTTGACAACCATTGGTGTTTCCTTATCATCCAGAAAAATGAAAGGAGGAATGGGACTGCATTTAGGAGTAGGGTTAGCACTTAGTTTTTCATACATTTTGTTCCAAACAGTGTCAGCAACCTTTGCTGTCAACGGAAACACCCCTCCTATTATAGCGGTATGGATTCCTAATATACTTTACACATTTATTGCTATCTATTTATACAGAAAAGCTCCTAAATAATCATAGGAGCTTTTCTAGTTTTTGACGCCAATCCTCGCCGTTCTCCGGTTGCATCGTAATAAAGCCCAGTTCTTTACCAATAACAATATTGGCCGCACCGTCATCTACAAATATTGTTTCAGCCGGATTCAGTTTACTATCTTTGATCATATAGTTAAAGATGCCAGGATCCGGCTTGGTGGAACCGGCTTCGTAGGAAGTATAAATCTTGTCAACATAAGCGTCCAATGGCTTTCCCGCAGAAGTAAATGCATTGCTCCTCGCCCATCCCATCACATAAGGATTGGTGTTGCTCAATATATATACCTTGTACTTCTTACGAAGCTCATTCAGGTAATCCAATTTATATTGCGGCACGTCCGTAACAAATCCTTTCCACCCATTTTCCACGTCTTGATAAGTCAATTCTTTCCCGCAGATTTTACTCAACTCACAGCGAAAAGTCTCAGCATCTATGTTTCCATTTTCTACTTCCTGAAAAATCCCCTGCTGGTGGTATTTCCCTAATAAACTGTCCGCTTCCCTCACTCCTATCCGCTCAAATGCCTTTACAGCCTGTTCACGATCAAGGCCAATGACAACCCCGCCGAAATCAAACACAATATTCTTAATCTGTTTCATAATCTTTTTATTTATCCGCTGTAAAGGTAGGCATTTGATTGTGAATGGTAAATGATGTAAGTCAATAAAATACCATATAGCCAAAAAAAAACCGCAGATTCCATTGAGAATCCACGGTAATTATTTTTGTTGTATTTTTTCTTCC
>ENA-OQBD01001329-OQBD01001329.1-human-gut-metagenome-genome-assembly--contig:-NODE-1329-length-11533-cov-2.599421_pt1 | contig 11533 bp, 13 predicted proteins | sample MGYA00242742_ERZ504543 | MGnify/ENA primary metagenome ERZ504543 (study PRJEB26092, sample SAMD00036239) | human gut metagenome | host: Homo sapiens | study: EMG produced TPA metagenomics assembly of... | reverse complement strand
CTTCTGATCGGACTTGGAAGTGGTGTCAATGTCCAGGTTGCCAACAAACTCGGTGCCGGTGATGAGAAAGCTACAAAAGAAACCATTCACTCCGCACTGATTATTTGTGCAGCAGCAGGTATTTTTGTCTGTCTGATCTGTCTGCTTTTTGCAGGACCAATGCTTTCCATGATAAATACAAAGCCGGAACTGCTCGATCAGGCTGTTCTCTATATGAAAGTTTTTGCACTTGGTATGCCTGCCACGGCAATTTATAATTTCGGTAACGGCGTCTTAAGCGCCCGTGGGGATACAAAACGTCCAATGTATTACCTTGCATTTGCCGGAATACTTAATGTCATATTGAATCTGATCTTTGTTATCGTATTCCATATGGCTGCTGTCGGAGTTGCCACTGCCAGTGCAATCGCACAGTACGTTTCAGGAGGATTGATCCTGATCCATCTAATGCGCCGCGATGATATGTGTAAAGTCAGCCTGCGTAAATTACGCTATCATAACATTTATGGAAAAGGAATTCTTTATCTCGGTGTTCCATCGGGTCTGCAGAATGCGATCTTCGCGATTGCAAACCTTTTCGTTCAATCCGGTATCAACTCTTTTGATGCGATCATGGTTTCCGGAAATGCTGCCGCTGCGAATGCAGATAATCTGATTTACAATGTTATGTTTGCCTTCTACGTGGCCTGTTCCAGTTTCATGAGTCAGAACTGGGGAGCAGGGAATAAAGAGAGGATGAAAAAATGTTATTTCGTAGCAACTTACCTATTCTTTGCAGTGCAGGACTGATTCTCGGTGGATCACTCTTCTTCTTCGGACGGCCATTCTTGTCTCTGTTTGCTACAGAGTCGGCCGTTATTGCAGCAGGTATGCATAGAATCAGGATTATGGGATTCTCCTATGCATTCAGTGCCTTTATGGACTGTGCAATTGCCGCTTCCAGAGGAATCGGCAAGAGTATTGCTCCTACATTTATTGTAATCATGGGATCCTGTGTATTTCGTATTATATGGATCTATACGGTATTTGCTTACTTCCATACAATCCCATCTCTGTATCTGCTGTACATCTTCTCCTGGGGACTCACAGCAATTGCAGAAACCATATACTTTAAAGTTAGTTTCAAGAAAGTGCTTGCATAATAAAATTTTTCAAAGAAAAAAGAGGGGATTTCACAGATATCTAACATCTGTAAAATCTCCTCTTTTGTTCCACTATTTTTTCTGTACTTGTTATACTTCTATCAATCCTCAAGTACCAGCTTAGCCGCTCCACAGATTCCTGCATCATTTCCAAGCGTAGCGAGCTTAAACTTCACATTCTTGTTTGCAAAGAACGCTTTCTCCATAAACGGTTTTTCAATAAATGAAAGCAGAACTTCTCCCGCTTTGGACACTCCACCGCCAATTACAAATACTGCCGGATCCAGTACTGCTGCCATATCTGCCATTGCATGTCCTAAGTAATTTCCCATTTCTGTCGCAACCTCTGTCGCAACTTCATCCCCTTCCTTCACTGCATCGAAAACAGCTTTTGCAGAAAGGTCTTCTTTTGTCAGGATTGTTGCACGTGTCTCATGCTCCATCTTCTTTCTTGCAAGACGGGAGATACCTGTTGCTGATGCATACTGCTCCAGACATCCGTGTCCACCACATCCGCAAGTATCTGTCTCTTCCAGATTCACACACATATGACCAATCTCTCCACCTGCTCCGTTCTCTCCCGTCAGGATCTTTCCATTGATGATAATGCCACCGCCAACACCTGTTCCAAGTGTGACCATGATCATATTGCGGTAACCAACACCGCCGCCTTTCCACATCTCGCCAAGTGCTGCGACATTCGCATCATTTCCAAATTCTGCTTTCAGATCTGTCAACTCTTCCAGTTCTTTCTTCGCATTCTTGTATTTCCAACCAAGATTTGCTGAACCGTTGACGATTCCATCTGCTGTAACAGGAGCCGGCACACCGACACCAATTCCAAGAATCTGTTCTTTCTCAATGCCATGCTGCTCTAATTTGCCATTGATTGCCTCTGCAATATCCGGAAGAATTGCTGATCCTTCATCTTCTGTTCTTGTCACAATCTCCCACTTCTCCACAATGGCTCCTGCCTCACTGAACAGACCAAGTTTAACCGTTGTTCCCCCGATATCAACACCAAAACAATATTTCATAAATCTATCTCCGTTTCTTTTTATATTTCACATGAGCATGCGGTACTCTGTAACAGATTTGTACCGCATGCTCTTTTTTCCCGTTTTATTTTCTTCTCTTTGCCAGATTCTCCTGCACACGTTTGTACAGTTCCTGTGCCGCATTATATCCCATCTGTTTCTGTCTGTGGTTAACCGCAGCAGATTCTACGATGATCGCCAGATTACGTCCCGGACGGATCGGAATCTTATGGCAGACAACTCTGTTGCCAAGGAACTCTGTATATTCCTCTTCCAGACCAAGTCTATCGTATTCTTTCTCTCTGCTCCAGTCCTCCAGCGTAATGACCAGATCGATATTCTGAGTTTCTCTTACGCTCTGTACACCGAACATAGACTTTACATCCACGATTCCGATACCACGCAACTCGATAAAATGTCTTGTGATATCCGGTGCAGAACCAACTAATGTCTCATCACTGACTTTACGGATTTCAACCACATCATCCGTCACGAGACGATGTCCACGCTTGATCAATTCAAGTGCTGCTTCACTCTTACCGATTCCACTTTCTCCCATGATCAGAACTCCGACACCATATACGTCAACAAGCACTCCGTGAATGGAAATGCACGGAGCAAGTTTTACATTCAGCCAACGGATCAGTTCTCCCATAAAGGATGATGTCTTCTTGCATGTACCGAATACCGGAATATCATTTTTCTGAGCAATCTCAATGAAGCTTTCATCCGGCTGAAGTTCATTGCTGAAAATAATACATGGTACTTTATGTTCCAAAAGTTTCTGATAAATCTCAACTCTTTTCTCTTCTGCCAAAGTCTCCAGATAGGCACACTCTACATTCCCTATAATCTGTACACGATTCAGATCAAAATGATCGAAAAATCCTGCCAGTTGAAGTGCCGGTCTGTTCACATCCGGAACAAGAACTTCACGTTCTGTGATATCTACTTCCGGAGTGAGATTTTTCAGATTCATCTTTTCAACGATATCGGTTAATTTCACACCACTCATCTTGTAATCTCCTTTTTCTGTGTCTCTTTTCATTTCAGACATGCTGCCTTGAGAAACTCAAGAGGATACATGATATTTACTGCTTGCATAAATCTAACATTTCCCTACATGTCCCATCGCCTGTACATAAGTATATCATGATTTTCTTTTCGATAAAACCCTTAATCATGAAAGAATTGATAAACCGATTCTGCTGCCTTCTCATTCATTGACGGAAGCTGTGCCAGTTCTTCTACTGTTGCGCTCCGGATTGCATCCAGGCTCAGATAATGCCGCATCAATGCCTTTCTTCTGGCCGGACCGATTCCTTCAATATCATCCAAAACGGAATGTACCTGCCCTTTGCCACGCAGCTGCCTGTGGAACTCGATTGCAAACCGATGGGCTTCATCCTGAATTCTTGTGATCAGTTTAAATGCTTCTGAATTGCGGTCAATCGGGATTTCCACATTATTATAATATAATCCTCTTGTTCTATGATTGTCATCTTTCACCATACCACAGACCGGAATATTCAGCTTCAACTCATCAAGCACCTGCAATGCAATATTTACCTGTCCACGGCCTCCATCCATCAGAATTAAATCCGGAAATGTTGTAAATTTCCCAGCTTCCGCATTCTCCTCACGTTCTTTTAATCCATGTGTAAAACGACGCGTAAGAACTTCTCGCATGCTCGCATAATCATCCGGTCCTTTCACACTCTTGATTTTGAACTTCCTGTAATCATTCCGCTTTGGTTTTCCTTTCTCATAGACAACCATAGAGCCTACCGATTCGAAACCATTTGTATTAGAAATATCATATGCTTCCATACGGACGATCTGTTCCAGTCCCAGTAAAGATGCTATCTCCTTCACTGCACCGATCGTGCGTCCTTCTTCCCTCTTTAGCCGCTCTTTATCTTTAGACAGAACCATCCTCGCATTCTCTTCCGCCAGTTCCACCAGCTTTTCTTTTGTACCTTTCTTCGGCACACGGATCGTTACTTTCTGCCCCTTCTTCGCGCTCAGCCAGGATTCAAGAAGTTCCTGCTCTTCGATTTCTTCCGGCAGCATCAGTTCACCCGGAAGAAAAGGGGTTCCTGCATAATACTGTTTGATAAAACTGTTAAGAATTTCCGATTTTTTATCCTCTTCGCTGATTCTCAGATAGAAATGGTCTCTCCCGATCAATCTTCCGCCACGGATAAAAAACGACCTGTACAACTGCATCTTCGTCCTGGCATGCAACTGCCATGACATCTCTGTCTTCCCCACTGGAATCTGTAATCTTCTGTTTCTGAGCCACCTTTTTTACACTATTTAATAACTCTCTATATTCGATTGCTTTCTCAAATTCCAGTGCCTCCGAAGCGGCCATCATCTTATCTTCTAGATCTTTTAAAATCATATCAAAATTTCCATTTAGAAAACGGATTACCTCATCAATGGATTTCCGGTATTCTTCTTGGGAAATATATCCCTGGCAAGGTGCCTCACACTGCTTGATATGATAATTCAGACACGGACGCTCTTTTCCAATGTCTTTTGGAAGTGAACGATTACAGCTTCTTATATGATACAGCTTATGGATCAGATCAATTGTGTCCCGCACCGCCTGTGAGCTTGTGTAGGGGCCGAAATAACGTGCCTTATCTTTCTTCATCTGTCGTGCCAGCATAATGCGAGGGTATGCCTCTCCTGTTGTCACCTTGATGAATGGATAGGCCTTGTCATCCATCAGCATCGTATTATATTTTGGCCGATGTTCCTTGATCAAATTACATTCCAGAACAAGCGCCTCCAGTTCTGAATCGGTCACTATATATTCAAAGCGGCGGATATGTGTTACCATCTGTTCGATCTTAACCCCTTTATTCCTACTGCTCTGAAAATACTGTCGCACACGGTTTTTCAGGCTGATTGCTTTTCCGACATAGATAATCTGATCCGTCTCATCATGCATCAGATAAACTCCAGGTCTCCCCGGAAGCTTTTTCAATTCTTCCTGTATATTAAAATTATAATTTTCCATAGATTCTATTTCTTGCCTCTGCTACAGACCAGCTATGTTCTTCTGCAATTTTGGAAACATCATCATACTCGAGTTTTTCCTTCACTGCTCCATATCCGGATGCTCTCTTCACATGAACGGTTCCATATTCTGTCTGCACTTCGTCTATTTTCCGCTTAAGTCCATATCTTCTACAAAAATACTCCCTGACCCCAAGTGTTGAGGTGTGTTTGAATATCAGCTGTAGGAAATACTCTTTCTGTTCTGCCCTGCACATACATGTGAGCAGAATCCCCGGCCGGTTTTTCTTCATCTGAATGGAGGATGTGTAAACATCCAATGCGCCTTCTTTGAGCAGAAGATCTGTCGCATACCCGATTTCCTCCGAAGTCATATCATCCAGATTACAACACAGTTCCAGAATTTCTTCTTCCACCTTATCTTGCGTTTCTCCAAGGATTGCACGAACACAGTTCAGTCTTTCATACTCTCTTTTCCCAAAACCATAACCGATTTCTTCCATCTGCAGAACCGGCATCTGTTCATACTTTTTAACAAAATGCTTCAGAAGTGCAGCTCCTGTCGGTGTACAGAATTCTCCCTCCAGATTTCCTGCATACATTGGAATTTCTTTCATAAGATACGCTGTTGCCGGTGCCGGCACCGGAAGGATTCCATGTACACATTTCACCTGACCATATCCGACACGAACCGGTGATGCAAGAATCTGATCCACCTGAAGTTCATTCAGCAAATAGCAGACAGCCACAACATCCGCCACTGCATCCATCGTCCCAACCTCATGGAAATGGATTTCATCCATGCGCTGGCCATGCGCCTTCCCTTCCGCTTTTGCAATCAATTTATAGACCGCAACTGCGTCCTGTTTTACCTGATCTTCAATTTCTAACCGATTGATCAGACGAACAATCTGAGACATCGAATGATGTCCGTGTTCCTGTGTATGCTTCTCTGTTTCTTCTGATTTATGTCCTACATGCTCTTCTGTCTGCATATGAAGATTCTCTTCTTCCTGTCCTTTTACAAACACGCGTACCTGATATCCTCTGATTCCACTATCTTGTACACGCCACCAACTGATATTTTACCCCTGGGATTTTTCAGATCATTCAACTTTTTCACCTGTTTTACAGGTTCTGAAAACAACTGCAATAACGAAGCCGTCAGCATATCCCCTGCTGCCCCATCCCACAGTCTAAATATAATGTCCTCATTCCTTTGTTCTCCTCTCAATGTGATTGATCCGGCTTGCAAGAAATCCCGCGCCAAACCCATTATCTATATTCACAACACTCACTCCGCTTGCACAAGAATTCAACATAGAAAGAAGCGCTGATACACCACCGAAAGATGCTCCATATCCAACACTTGTCGGAACTGCGATCACTGGGCAATCCACCAATCCTCCAATCACACTGGCAAGTGCTCCTTCCATTCCGGCTACAGCAATAATGACACGAGCTCCCATTAATTCGTCGAGATGTCCAAGTAGACGATGTACTCCTGCGACGCCTACATCATATAAACGGACCACTTCATTTCCAAGTGTCTCTGCTGTTCTTGCAGCCTCTTCCGCAACAGGGATATCACTTGTCCCACCTGTTGCCACAACTATTTTCCCGTCTCCATCCTTTATTGGCACTTCGCCTATAAACCCAATCCGGCTGACTTCGTCATATTGAAGTTCCAGGCGTTCTCCCACGTAAATCGCTGACTCTTTATTCATTCTTGTGATCAGGACTGCTTTCTGTCCCTTTTCCTTCATTGCTTCTGCAATCCGGAAAATCTGTTCCGGTGTCTTTCCTTCTCCATAAATCACTTCTGCCACACCCTGGCGCATGGCTCTGTGATGGTCAATCTTGGCAAAACCAAGATCTTCAAAAGGCTCTTCTTTTAACTTCAAAGCTGCCTGTTCTACATCCATTGTTCCGGATGCTACCTGTCTTAAAAGATCTATCATTTCCTTTTGTTCCATCTTTTTTGCCTCATTCTAATTCTTCTTATCCAGGGTTTCATTCATACTTCCCATTCTGTACCCTGTTAGATCCATTGTAACATAAGTGAATCCGAACTGCTTAAATTGTTTTACAATATCCTCACGGACTTCTTCCTGAAGCAACTTCAAAACTCTTCCGGCATTACTTCGATCCTCGCCATCCTTCCATGCATACGGACACGAAATTGCCGGAAGCCATGTTCAAGCAATAACTGTTCTGCGTTTTCCACCATGATCAACTTCTCTTTGCTGATTATTTCTCCGTATACAAATCTTGAAGCCAGACAGGCAAAAGATGGCTTTTCCCAGGTTGAAAGTCCCATCTCTTTTGACAATTCACGAATCTCCGCTTTTGTAAGTCCTGCTTCGTCGCAGTGGACTTTTCACTCCTAATTCCGCCACAGCCTGAAGCCCCGGTCTGTAGTCGCCAAGATCATCCATATTAGAACCTTCTGCAACATAAGCAATTTCATTTTTCTCTGCAATTGCTCCAATCTTTTCAAACAGTGCATGCTTGCATAAATAACATCTGTTCGGTGGGTTCTGAGAAAATCCTTCAATCTTCATTTCATCCACCTGACAGACCTCATGACGGATACCTTCTTTTTTGCAAAATGCAATTGCCTCATTCAACTCTCTCTTTGGAAAGGAACCGGATTGTACTGTGATCGCCATCACATTATCACCCAATACCTCATGTGCCACCTTTAATAAAAATGTAGAATCAACCCCACTGGAAAATGCAATCGCAACACTGTCCAGTTCTTTTATGTACTCTTTTAAATCTGCTATTTATTATGTAATTCTTCCTGCATTTTTTCTCCTGTCTTGTTACTGTTCTGATTTTTTCTATCAATCGTAATTCTTTTCATACAAAAAATGCACTCAATCACAATTTCTTAAATTCTCGTAATCAAGTGCATTTATTATACTACGTAAAGTCCGGTTAAGGTCAAGTTAATTTATATTTCTCCGTCAATTCTATTTCGTTGTATCTCACGGTTTACAACTCCATCATTCCAGACATAATACATCCACCGGAAGCGCCTTTTTGTTTTAATTCTTCCCACTGTTTCTTGTCAAACTTGATTCCACCGATCGCATATACAGGAACATTCACCGTACTGCAGACATCTTTTAAGAATCCAAGCCCTCTCGGTGCCAGGCCTTTCTTGCAATCTGTAACATAAATATGTCCTGCTGTCATGTAAGACACACCAAGTCTTTCTGCTTCCTTTGCATCTTCCACTGAATGAACGGAAGTACCGATTCTTTGAAATTGTTCTTTCACATCTTCCGGAAGTTTCCTTAATTCCGGCAATGGCAGATGTACGGATGTACATTCCAGTTCCAATGCTGTTTTCCAGAACTTATGCAAAACACACGGAATCTCATACTTCTTGCAAACAGACAAAACTTCTTCTGACAGAATCCGATATTCCTCTTCTGACAGATCTTTTTTCCCGCAAAATAATCGCCTGCGGTTTCATCTGACAAACCCGTTCAATCTGCTTCAAAAATGGTCTCTCACAAAGTTTTCTGTTACTGACAGCTATCACTTTCAAGCCCGTCTCCGATAAATCGTATTTTATCTTACACATAAATGTAATCACTCATAACCGGCTGGAGATTATTTTTCAACAAAGCATCATAAACTTCATCTACAGAACGCTCATCTGAAATCTCGAACTGATCATCTCCCTTATCTTCGATATCATCCACATGACTTCCGATTCCAGTGCTGACTCCTGCTGAAATCTTGGTTGCTGCAATACTCATAGATTGTCTCTGACACGCGCACACTTCCCTTGTTGAAACTGTGATACTTGCAAATGGCATAAACAAGCGATATGCACAGACAACCTGCAGAAGCTGCGGCTCATGAACATCCATTGGATTAATTCTGTCATTATTGATGATCGGGCGAAGTCTTGGGCAGGAAAATGCAATTTCTGCATGTGGATATTTTCTCTGTAACAGATATGCATGATAGCCTGTTGCAAAAGCATCTTTTCTAAAATCATCCAGTCCTAAAAGCGCACCAAACCCAACTCCTCGCATACCACCTTTCACTGCTCTTTCCTGTGCATTGACACGGTATGGGAAAATTCTTTTATGACCTGCCAGATGAAGTGTCTCGTACTTATCTGAATTATATGTTTCCTGGAATACGGTTACATAATCAGCTCCACATTCATGCAGATACGCATATTCATCTGAATTGACCGGATAGATTTCCAGACCGATCACTTTGAAATACTTTCTTGCAATCTTGCACGCCTCTCCAATATACTCTACTGTAGATTTATTGCGGCTTTCCCCTGTCAGGATCAGGATTTCCTGTAATCCCGTCTCTGCGATTGCTGCCATTTCTTTCTCAATCTCTTCCGCATTCAGCTGTGCGCGGTTGATCTTATTGTGACAGTTAAATCCACAATAAATACAATAGTTTTCACAATAGTTTGCAATATAAATCGGTGTGAACATATAAACACTGTTTCCAAAATGTTTTCTTGTCTCCTTCTGAGCTGCCTGGGCAATCTCTTCCAAAAGCGGAAGGGCTGCCGGTGATAACAGCGCACGGAAATCCTCCGGGGTACGTTCCGAATGTGCAAGTGCATTTTTCACATCTGCTGCCGTATATTTACTATAATCATAGGCTTCCATTGCCTCAATCACCTGATCCATGATTTCTGAACCGATATCCTCCATTCCCGGAAGATACGTCATATGATCGATTCTGTTTTTCTTCTGATCTTCCAGTATCTCTTCACTTAAGATACTTTCATTGACATGTGTATCATTCATCTCAACCGCCTCCTAGTCTTCCAGAAATCCTGTTAATGGTGAAGATGCACTTGCGCCACGTTCAATCGTTCTTCCGAGCCCTGAAAGATAAGCACTTCTTCCTGCTTCAATTGCTTTCTTGAATGCCTCAGCCATCTCCTCGACATTTCCTGCTGTTGCGATTGCTGTATTCGCCATAACAGCTGCCGCTCCCATTTCCATTGCCTCACATGCCTGGGATGGACGTCCAATTCCTGCATCTATAATAATCGGCAGATCAATCTCATCAATCAAAATCTGAATGAAGTCTTTTGTACAAAGTCCTTTGTTAGAACCAATTGGTGCTCCAAGTGGCATTACACAGGCAGCTCCTGCATTCACCAGATCTCTTGCCGCATTCAGATCCGGGTACATATATGGCATAACTATAAAGCCTTCTTTTGCAAGAATTTCTGTTGCCTTGATTGTCTCATAGTTGTCCGGCAGAAGATATTTTGAGTCTCTGACAACTTCGATTTTTACGAAATTACCACAACCAACTTCTCTGGAAAGTCTTGCAATACGGACTGCTTCCTCTGCATTTCTTGCTCCTGACGTATTCGGAAGAAGTGTTACATTTTCCGGAATATAATCCAAAATATTCGCAAGTCCTCCTTCATTCGCACGGCGAAGCGCAAGTGTAATGATCTGCGCTCCTGCTTTTTCTACACATGCTTTTACAAGATCAAGTGAAAATTTTCCTGATCCAAGAATAAAACGTGAACTAAATTCTTTTCCACCTAGTGTAAATGTATCTTTCTGATTCATAACTTAAATCCTTCTTTCTTTTTTATTCATTTAGATGTCTTTCTATACATCCTCTTCTCCAAGAAGCAAACGCGTGATCATATTTGCTTCATGCCCTGCACAGATTGCAACTCGTGGAGCCATTAATCCATTCCCATAAGTCGGCTCTGTCACACGATCTCCACATAAATAAAAGTTCTTCATCATTCTCTTAGTACTGATTATATTGCTGCTTTCATAGCCTGCCATACCTGTTGCAGACACAAGCTTCTTCTCCGGAAAATGCTCCAGAATTCCATTCACCAGCATTGCTTTTGCTACCGGATTATCAAATGCTTCACAGACAATCTGAGCATCCGCAAACAGTTCTTTCAAATTCTCTTCTGTCACCTTCACACAATCTGTACGAATATCCAGATATGGATTAATCTTTAAAAGCAGTGACTTTAGCGCATCGGTCTTATACATTCCGATATGCTCCATGAAATACTGCTGCCGGTTCAAATTTGTAATATCCACTACATCAAAATCGATCAGATGCAGATGTCCTACTCCAATTCGTGCAAGTGAATACGCTACATTAGAACCCAGTCCACCAAGTCCGGCAATCGTCACCTGACCGGCTGATAAAGCTTCTGTTTTTAATGACTTAAAAGGCGAGAAAATCGATATCATCAACTGGAATGAAGATCCTTGTGTATTCATTGAGAATGCATTAAGCCCATCAAAAGTTGTTTCTGTGGCAGTTGATGTT
>ENA-OQBD01001328-OQBD01001328.1-human-gut-metagenome-genome-assembly--contig:-NODE-1328-length-11533-cov-5.161143_pt1 | contig 11533 bp, 8 predicted proteins | sample MGYA00242742_ERZ504543 | MGnify/ENA primary metagenome ERZ504543 (study PRJEB26092, sample SAMD00036239) | human gut metagenome | host: Homo sapiens | study: EMG produced TPA metagenomics assembly of... | reverse complement strand
AAAATGAACTATGGATTAAGGAATCGAGAATGAAGAGAAACATTGAGGAAGCTGAAATTTTATAAAAAGGTGGGCAAAATACAGGGGACAGATTGCACTTTTACGGCGTTGCTAACTGTAGAATTTTAATGGTATACTGGACATATTGCAGTAGTATGTAAGAGAGTTATACGGAGGAACAAGACAAATGGATTTGGTAACAGTAAGAGAGTTATATAGAAACAGAGAGGAATATCTGGATAAAGAGATTACCGTTGGGGGATGGGTGCGCAGTATCCGTGATTCCAAGGCATTCGGATTTATCGTGGTAAATGATGGATCTTTCTTTGAGACCCTTCAGGTTGTATATCATGATACCATGGACAACTTTGAAGAGATCTCAAAATTAAACGTAGGTGCAGCGATCATTGTAAAAGGAACACTCGTTGCAACACCACAGGCAAAGCAGCCATTTGAGATCCAGGCAACAGAGGTTACAGTAGAAGGTGCGTCTGCACCGGATTACCCGCTTCAGAAAAAGCGCCACAGCTTTGAGTATTTAAGAAGTATCGCACATCTCCGCCCGAGAACTAATACTTTCCAGGCAGTATTCAGAGTTCGTTCCCTGACCGCATATGCGATCCACAAATTTTTTCAGGAGAGAGGATTTGTATATGTACACACACCGCTGATCACAGGAAGTGACTGTGAGGGTGCAGGAGAGATGTTCCAGGTGACAACCATGGATCTGAACAACGTACCGAAGAACGCAGACGGAAGCGTGGACTATTCAAAAGATTTCTTCGGAAAAGAGACAAACCTTACCGTAAGCGGACAGCTGAACGGTGAGACTTACGCGCAGGCATTCCGCAACATTTACACATTCGGACCGACATTCCGTGCAGAGAATTCCAACACCACACGTCATGCCGCAGAGTTCTGGATGATCGAGCCGGAAATCGCATTTGCAGATCTGGAAGATGATATGATCCTTGCAGAGAGCATGCTGAAATATGTCATCCGTTATGTGATGGAAAACGCTCCGGAAGAGATGAATTTCTTCAATTCTTTCGTAGACAAAGGACTGATCGACCGTCTGAACAACGTTGTAAATTCTGATTTCGCAAGAGTTACTTACACAGAAGCAATCGAAATCCTTGAAAAGCACAATGACAAATTTGAATACAAAGTATCATGGGGAGCAGATCTGCAGACAGAGCATGAACGTTATCTGACAGAAGAGATCTACAAACGTCCGGTATTCGTTACCGATTATCCGAAGGAGATCAAAGCTTTTTACATGAAGATGAATGATGATAACAAGACCGTAGCAGCAGTTGACTGTCTGGTTCCTGGAATCGGTGAGATCATCGGAGGAAGCCAGAGAGAGGACGACTACGATAAGCTTGTTGCAAGAATGAAAGAGCTTGGACTTAAGGAAGAAGATTATGGATTCTATCTGGATCTGAGAAAGTACGGATCTACAAGACATGCAGGATTCGGACTTGGATTTGAGAGATGCATCATGTATCTTACAGGAATGTCCAACATTCGTGACGTAATTCCGTTCCCAAGAACTGTGAATAACTGCGAACTGTAAAAAAGAAGAATGAAGAAAAAGGGGACCGGGAACTGCATCAAAAGGGTGTGTTTTCCGGTCTGCTGTTTTATAGCGCAAATCTTTCTATATACGGAAAGGAAAAGTGAAATATGAATATTTTAGTTGTAGATGATGAAAAAGAAATTGCGGATGTCGTAGAATTATATCTGCAAAATGAATACCATGTTTTGAAATTTTACACAGGGCAGGAAGCATTGGAATGTATTGAGAAGACAAATGTGGATCTGGCGATCCTGGATGTGATGCTGCCGGATATTGACGGTTTCACGATTCTGAGAAAGATCCGTGAGAAATACACATTTCCGGTGATTATGTTGACCGCGAAGACGGAGTACCGGGACAAGATCACCGGGCTTACGATGGGGGCTGACGACTATATTCCGAAACCATTCAACCCGCTGGAGCTGGTAGCGAGAGTGAAAGCACAGATGCGTAGATACACGCAGTACAACGATGGTAAGAAAAGTGATTCTGAGAATATCATTGATTTTGCAGGACTCTTGTTAAATAAAGAATCCCATGAATGCATCTATAATGAGCAGTTTCTTCCGCTGACACCGACGGAATTTGAGATTCTGTGGATTCTTTGTGAGAATCGCGGAAAGGTGATCAGCTCACAAAGATTATTTGAAGAGGTCTGGCATGAAGAGTATCTGAAGAACAGCAACAATACGGTGATGGTACATATCCGGCATCTGCGTGAGAAACTCAGTAAACCGACTGGAAAATCAGATCTTATCAAGACTGTCTGGGGAGTGGGATACAAAATTGAAGAATAATTACAGAAAATTAAAACTGAGCATATTGCTTCAGACGGTTTTTATTACGGCCCTGACGGTGCTGGTTGGCAGATTTATTCTGGAGTATTTTATCGATGGTATTTATAATGACAGCTTTGCCAATGGCTTTTTGCGAATATTGGAAGCTTTTCATGTGAGTGAAGAGACCGCAACATCTTTGTATTGGCAGTGGATCGGCAATAATAAAGTGTTCTTTATGATCCTCGGTTTTTTACTTTTATTTTCGTTGGTTTTTTTATGTGGCACTTTCAAAAATGACGCGTTATCTGGAACAGGTAGAAGATGGGATTGAAAATATTATTTCAGCGTCTGACCAGCCAATCCGGCTGATTACGGAGTTAAAACCAATCGAGGATCGTCTCAATGAGATTAAAGAGACATTAAGGAGCCAGGAGGAAGAGGCAGAAAAGCTTGAGCAGAGGAAAAATGATGTCCTGCTTTTTCTGGCACATGATTTAAAAACACCGCTTACTTCTGTGGTGGCGTATCTGAGTATGCTGGATTCTCATCCGGAGATGCCGGCAGAGGAGCGCGCCAAATATACGCAGATATCGCTGGAGAAGGCGAATCGACTGGGGGATCTTTTGAAAGAGTTTTTTGAAAGTATAAAGCTGAATCTGCAGGATATTGAACTGGATAAGGTGGATATTGATCTGACCATGATGCTGGAACAGATTGCAGACGAACTCTATGGGGTACTTCAGGAGAAGATGCTGACCTGCAAGGTGGAAGCAGAGGAAGAGATCCTGATCGAGGGAGATCCGGATAAGCTTGCCAGGGTTTTTGATAATATTCTGCGAAATGCCATAGCATACTGCCGGGAGAAAAGTGTGCTTCTGATCCAGGCTGCCAAGGAGGAGAACCAGGTAAGAATCTGTTTTGAAAATGAAGGAGATACGATACCGGAAGAGAGCCTGAAGAGGATCTTTGATAAATTTTATCGCGCGGATGCGTCGAGATCCAGCAGTACCGGAGGAGCGGGACTGGGGCTTGCCATTGCAAAAGAGATTGTAGAGCTGCACAAGGGACAGATCACTGCCGAGAGCAGTGGGGGAAAGACACGTTTTATCGTGACACTTCCCCTTAAAGGAGGAGTAGAAAGTAATGAAATTCATACACACAGCGGACATTCATCTGGGGGCAGAGCCGGACGCAGGAAGTTCTTACACCGCAAAGCGACCGGAAGAACTGTGGAATAGCTTTGAGCGTCTTTTAAATATCTGTGAAGAAGAACAGACAGATCTTCTTCTGATCGCAGGGGATCTGTTTCACAGACAGCCGCTTTTAAGAGAGCTGAAGGAACTGGATTATTTATTTTCCAGACTGACACATACACAGATCGTGCTGATGGCGGGCAACCATGATTACCTGAAAAGTACGTCCTATTACCGGAATTATAAATGGCAGGGACCGGTGCACATGTTTTTGTCTCAGAAACCTGCCTGTATGGAATTTAAAGAGCTTGGGGTCCGCATATACGGACTCAGCTATGAGGAACGGGAGATCACAGAACCGCTTTATGAGAAAATCCTTCCGGAAAAAAGAGGAATAGCCTCCATCCTTCTGGCCCATGGCGGCGATGAAAAGCATATCCCGTTCCGAAAGAACGAATTACTGAAGCTGGGATATGATTATATTGCTCTTGGACACATTCATCTTCCGGCAGAGCTTGCAAAGGACCGGATGTATTACGCAGGATCCCTGGAGCCTACAGATAAAAATGACACCGGGAAGCATGGTTATATCAAAGGGGAGATTAAAAATGGAAGAACCCGGACGGAATTTATTCCTTTTGCATCCAGAGAATATGTGCATATGGAAGTAGAAGCAGGAAACGAGATGACCGGACGGGAAATGAAAGAAAAAATTTCCCTTGCCATACGGGAAAGAGGTGTACAGAACATTTATAAAATCATTCTGCGGGGATTTCGGGATCCGGATATGATCTATGATACCGACCGGATGGATTCCTATGGAAATATTGTCGAAATCCTGGATGAAACAAAGCCGGCATATGATTATGAAAAGTTGAAAAAACAAAATGCAGGAAATCTTCTGGGCTGGTACATAGAAAGTTTTGCAGAAGCAAAGGATGACAGTGTGGAGTCAATCGCATTGGCTGAGGGAGTACAGGCCATGCTGGAGGCAAAGGGGAGCAAATTATGAAGATAACAGAACTGATCCTGAAGAATTTCGGTAAGTTCACGAATAAGCAGATCCTGCTTACGGATGGGATCAATATTATTTACGGAGAAAACGAATCGGGAAAAACAACGCTGCATACCTTTCTGAAGGGAATGCTTTTTGGAATGGAAAGAAAGCGCGGGCGTGCCGCCGCAACAGATACATTCCGTACCTATGAGCCTTGGGAGAATCCAAACTTTTACGCAGGAATCCTGCGGTTTACCTGTGGCGGTCGAAAATTCCTGCTGGAACGAAATTTCGATCGGTATGCGAAAGGCGGCTCTCTGATCTGTGAAGATGATGGAGAAGAATTGTCACTTGAGCATGGGGATCTGGAAGTTCTGTTAGGTGGTATGACAGAAAGTGATTATGAAAATACAGTTTCGATAGGACAGCTCCGGGTACAGATCGGAGAAATACTGGCGGCGGAGCTGAAGAATTATGCGGCAAATTATTATGCAACCGGGAACAAGCGAGATTGACCTCGAAGGGGCGCTTGCCCTTTTAAAAGAGCGGAAGAAAGAGCTGGAAAAAGAAGAACGTGAAAAGAGGCAGCTGATCAGCGAAAAGAAAGAGCGGGCAGAGATGGAGGCATCCTATGTCTGGCGGGATCTGCATCAGTTAGAAAATGAAGCGGAACAGCTGAAAAGAAGCTGTGAAGAGAAACGCAGAGAATGGGAAAGCTGGGTAAATGAAGATAAAAAGCGGAAGAAACGGGAAGAGGCAGCAGGATATTTTGCTGGGTGGAGGATTCATCCACTGGAGGCAGTGAGTATGCTGGGGGCATTTTTTGTGACTTTTCTGCTTTTTCATAAGCCGTGGAATTTTCTTGTGGCAATCGTGGTGGCACTGGCTGAAGGGCTGTATGTCTGGAATTGTCTGAAAGATGGAAAGAAGAAAAAGAAAGCCAGATTACAGGAGATAAAAGAACAGGGCATTTCTCTCAAGGCAGATTATGAGAGGCAGAAAGGAAAGCTTGCAAAAGTACAGGAAACCTATCATGAAAAAGAAGTGTTGTATGAAAATCTGCAGGAACGAGTCGGCGAGTTCGATGAGATGAACAGTGAAGAGATAGAGCGATTAAAAAACAAGCAGGGTGTTGAACTTGCTATGGAACAGTTGACCAGACTTGCCGCACAGATGCAGAGCCGGACAAGCGATCTTATGAATACAGAAGTATCTGCAATCATGGATGCCATCACAGATGGAAAATATAACAGACTCTGGGTAGACGAAAATCTGCATGTGCAGCTTATGAGTAATGGGAAAAAGATATCCATGGATCAGGTAAGCCGTGGAACGCTGGAACAGATTTATTTTGCAATCCGGATGGCGGCAACAAAAATTCTCCACGAGGAAGAATGTCCGGTGATCCTGGATGATGCATTCGGCTATTATGATGACAGGAGACTTGTGCAGACCCTTCGTTGGTTGAAAGACAGTAAGCGGCAGGTAGTTATATTTAGTTGCCAGAAGCGGGAGATGGAAATGCTGGAAAAGATGGGATGTGCATATCATAAGGTGATGTTGTAAAGACAAGGAGGAAGATTTTATGATTCGGCTTCAGGATATTGCAGAAATGGCAGGTGTCAGCCGTACTACGGTATCTAATGTTATAAATGGCAATACCAAAAGAGTTTCCCAGAAAACGATTGATAAAATCACGACTATTCTTAAAGAACAGAACTATGTTCCGCATATGGGTTCCGTGATGCTTTCCGGCCATGGTTCCAGAATTATAGGTGTAGTACTCGGATTTTCTTATGCCCATGGTATGCAGTCACTTCAGGATCCATTTGTGGGAGAACTGATCGGAACGATTCAGATGGAAACGGAAGAAAATGGATATTATGTTATGCTTATTGGCGGTGAAAGCATTCAGAATGTAGTGGATATTGCCTCAAAATGGAATGTAGAGGGATTGATTATCCTGGGATACAATGAAGAGCAGTATCGTAATCTTTCGCGCAGATTAAACAAAAAAATGATTCTGATCGATGCTTATCCGGAGGGCGCTTATACCTTCCAGAATGTTGGTATAGATGATTATTCGGGGGGATATCAGATCGGAGAATACCTGTATTCCTGCGGATACAAGAAAGCGTTGTTTGTCGCCGAAACGGAGAAAGACAGTGATTACTATCGGTGGATGGGATTTAAACAGGCGATGGAAAAATCGGGGGGATTCTGCAGTCACTCCCGATATATAATTATTCCGGGCGAAAAAAGATTGCGTCTCAGAAAATACAGAGAACTTCTCCCACGTTTTTTAGAAGCAAAAGCACTTGCGTTTTCCTCAGATTATAATGCGATGGAAGCGATAAATTTCTTTTTTGATGAAGGCATCATGGTTCCGGGTCAGATTTCAGTTACAGGATATGATGACAGTGTCTATGCAAGTATGGTTCGACCGAAACTGACAACGGTTCATCAGGATGTTCCGCAAAAGGCCCATGTAGCGCTAACGCGTCTGCTGAAATTAATTCAGGGAGAGACATTGGACGAATTAAATATAAAAAACCCAGTCTATCTGGTAAAGAGGGATTCTGTCAGGGAATGACAGGATCCTTTTTTCGACTTTGCATGTATACAGGTAAGCCGGTGGAATGGAATGGTCTGGTTGTTTTTGTGCAGAATGTATAAAAGCAGGAAATAAACTTTGTTGTCTTTTATGGTTTCGCGAGAAACCTCTTGATTTTGCTAAGATGTATGGGGTATCATGAATAGTGTTGTTACAGGAGCGGTTAAATAATACTAAACAATTATAAACGAGGAGATTTGGCATGGAGAAAAAATGGTGGAAAGAAAGTGTAGTATATCAGATATATCCAAAGAGTTTTAAAGACAGTAACGGTGATGGTGTGGGAGATATCAGAGGAATCATACAGAAACTGGATTACCTCAAAGAACTTGGGGTAAATGTATTGTGGATTTCTCCGATGCTGGAATCACCTCAAGACGATAATGGTTACGATATTTCTGATTACCGCAGAATTTATGAAGAATATGGAACGATGGAGGATTACGAGGAATTGTTGTGTGAAGCACACAAAAGATCCATCAGGATTCTGATGGATCTCGTAGTCAACCATACTTCAGATGAACATAACTGGTTTATTGAAAGCCGTAAATCAAAAGATAATCCATATCGTGATTATTATATCTGGAAGGACCCGGTAAACGGAAAAGAACCTAATAACTGGGGCGGAGTATTTGGCGGTTCTGCATGGGAATATGATCCGCAAACTCAGATGTATTATCTGCATCTGTTTTCAAAAAAACAGCCGGATCTCAATTGGGAAAACGAAAAAGTACGCCAGGAAGTTTATGACATGATGAAATTCTGGTGTGAAAAAGGAATCGATGGCTTCCGAATGGATGTTATCAGTATGATTTCCAAAGATCAGAGATTTCCGGACGGAGAAATGAATAACGGTCTTTATGGAGACTTTGGACCATATTGTGTACATGGTCCAAGGATCCACGAATTCCTTCAGGAAATGAATCAAAAAGTCCTTTCAAAATATGATATCATGACAGTCGGTGAGACCGCAGGAGTCACAATAGAAGAAGCACAGAAATATGCGGGTGATGACCGAAATGAATTGAACATGGTATTCCAATTCGAGCATGTGGAGAGTGGATGCGGAGATTATGGAAAGTGGACAACTGCAAAATATGACTTCAAAGAGTTCAAAAGTATCATGATCAAATGGCAGGAAGAACTTCAGGGTAAGGCGTGGAACAGTTTGTTTTTAGGTAATCATGATCAACCGAGGAGTGTCAGCCGTTTTGGAAATGACAATCCGGTATACAGAGAAACCTCCGCAAAAATGCTGGCGACCTGTATTCATATGATGCAGGGAACGCCATATGTATATCAGGGTGAAGAGCTTGGTATGACAAACATTTACTTTGACAAACTGGAAGATTACCGTGATATTGAAAGTATTAATTACTTTGAAGAGTTTACGGAATCAGGTCTTATGACTCCGGAACACATGATGAAATGTCTGATGCTGAGAAGCCGTGACAATGCGAGAACTCCGATGCAGTGGGATGACAGCAAACAGGCTGGATTCACAGATGGTGAGCCGTGGATCAAAGTAAACCAAAACTACAAAAAGATCAATGCAGCACAGCAGCTTGAAGATCCGGATTCTGTTTTCCATTACTATCAGAAACTGATCAGCTTGCGCAAGGAGAAAGAAATTATTGTTTATGGCGAATTTGAACCGCTTTATCGTGAAGACGAGCAGATTTTTGCTTACACAAGAAAAGGGGATCAGGAAAAACTTCTGACCGTCTGCAACTTTAGCGACAAGAATGCAGAAGTAGAAGTGCCGGAAGAATTTAAAGGCGCAGAGTGTCTGATCACAAACCTTGGAAGAAAAGAATTCGACGGAAAAATTATTCTGAACCCATATGAAGCATTTGTATTATATTATAAACACCAGGTGACAGAGAAATGATTAGAAAATATAGATATGGAACTCCATTTAATACGGAGGCACTGACTGAAAAAATTGAAACAACTGAGGGCGTTCTCCCATATGGAGAGGTCAGTCAGGAGGAAGGATTTGTTTTTACTTATATCATGGATGAAGATGACATTGTCTATGGTCTGGGTGAAGCCAATCGTGGAATCAACAAGAGAGGGTATTGTTATATCAGTAATTGCACAGATGATCCGGTACACACAGAGGACAAGCGTTCTTTGTACGGAGCCCACAACTTTATTATTGTGAGTGGAAAGACTACGTTTGGATTGTTTTTTGACTATCCGTCGAAACTGACCTTTGATATCGGATATGACAGAGAGGATACACTCAGGGTATCCTGCGAAAATGCCGATCTGGATATCTATGTGCTTGAAGGTGAGAATGCTTATGATATCGTAAAACAGTTCCGCCACGTAATTGGACGCAGCTATATCCCGCCGAAGTTTGCTTTTGGTTTCGGACAGAGCCGCTGGGGTTATACGACGAAAGAAGATTTCCGTACTGTTGCAAAAGGATATCGGGAGAATCATATTCCGATCGATATGATTTACATGGATATTGACTATATGCAGTCATTCAAAGATTTCACAGTGAGTGAAGAAAATTTTCCGGATTTTCCGGAATTCGTACAGGAAATGAATGACCAGAGTATTCGCCTGATTCCGATCATTGATGCCGGTGTCAAGGTTGAGCCGGGATATGAGATTTACGAGGAAGGTGTCAAAAACAACTATTTCTGCAAGAGAGAAGACGGAAGTGATTTTGTTGCAGCTGTATGGCCGGGAGATACCCATTTTCCGGATATGCTGAATCCGGAAGCCAGAAAATGGTTCGGGGACAAATATCGTTTTCTGATCGAACAGGGAATAGAAGGTTTCTGGAATGATATGAACGAGCCTGCGATCTTTTATTCTTCCGAAGGCCTTGCAGAGGCAAGAGAACTTGCCGGAGAGTTTGCAAAGGATACCGAAGGCAAGACCCATCCCTGGGAAATGCAGGACAAGATGCTCAGTATTGCAAATAATCCGGAAGACTATAAAAGATTTTATCACAATGTGGATGGCAAAAAGATCCGCCATGACAAAGTACATAATCTTTTTGGCTATAATATGACAAGAGCGGCCGGAGAAGCGTTTGAACGCATTGACCCGGAAAAACGTTTTCTGATGTTTTCCAGATCTTCTTACATCGGAATGCATCGTTATGGAGGAATCTGGACCGGAGATAATAAATCCTGGTGGTCACATATCCTTCTTAACCTGAAGATGCTGCCGTCTCTGAACATGTGTGGTTTCCTGTATACAGGTGCTGACCTTGGAGGTTTTGGTGCTGATACAACAAGAGAATTGCTGCTTCGTTTTCTCGCACTTGGTGTATTTACACCACTGATGCGTAATCATTCGGCGACGGGAACAAGAGAGCAGGAGTGTTATCAATTCGAAAATATCGAGGATTTCCGTGCTGTCATTAACACCAGATATCGTCTTGTGCCGTATCTGTACAGCGAGTACATGAAAGCTGCGCTGAGTGATGACATGTATTTTAAGCCGTTAGGGTTTGTTTATCCGGATGACAAGAGAGCAATCCGAGTAGAGGATCAGCTGATGCTCGGAAACGAGATTATGATTGCTCCGGTTTACGAGCAGAACGCAAGAGGCCGTTATGTTTATCTGCCGGAAGAAATGAAATTTGTCAAGTTCCTGCCGGATGGAAGCATTTCGGAAGAGATTCTCGCGAAAGGTATCCATTATGTAGATGTGGCATCAAATGAAGTACCGCTCTTCATTCGAAATGGTAAATGTATCCCGGTTGCAGAAGCGGCAGAGTGTGTGAAGGATATTGATACCGAACATCTGCAGCTTATCGGATACGAAAACAGCAGTTATACCATGTATGAGGATGATGGAATCTGCAAAGATTACGATAAAAAAGAGAATTACCGAGTATTCACAAATTAACGTTTAAGAGTAAAAAAATACTGCTTAGATATCAGAAATGATATTCAAGCAGTATTTTTTGTCATATAGCGGAAAAATTTCGCTCGTATAAATTAATCGATCGCTTCCCCTTTTTTATATTTCTCAACTACATTCTGGATACGTTCGCTTGGATCAAGGATGCTGCTGATAGAAGCATCATGGTTCAGTGTATCGATCACCAGTGCGATGTACTTGCTCATGTCGCAGTTGATGTAGTAAGGACGGCTGAGCAGTTCCGGTGTCTGATAGATCAGGTTTGTTGTGAGGATTCCGTTGATCAGTCCTTCTTCGTAAGCCTGGTCGAATTTTTCCATACCGTTTGTGAAAAGTCCGAAGGTTGCAGCAGCGTAGATACGTTTTGCTTTACGCATCTTGAGCTGGCGTGCTACATCGAGGATACTGTCACCTGACGAAATCATATCATCGAGGATGATTACGTCTTTTCCTTCTACGGAAGAGCCAAGGAAT
>ENA-OQBD01001327-OQBD01001327.1-human-gut-metagenome-genome-assembly--contig:-NODE-1327-length-11542-cov-3.572142_pt1 | contig 11542 bp, 14 predicted proteins | sample MGYA00242742_ERZ504543 | MGnify/ENA primary metagenome ERZ504543 (study PRJEB26092, sample SAMD00036239) | human gut metagenome | host: Homo sapiens | study: EMG produced TPA metagenomics assembly of... | reverse complement strand
TCCTGCAAGCCGGGGGGCATTATTTGTTTTTGGATGAGATCCATTTCTATTCGGGCTGGATGGAAGAGGTCTCAACTTTATTGGATGCCAACCCCGCCTTAAAGATTGTTTTCGCTACCACTTCTTTGTACTCGCAGACAGAGGTGCGGAACGGGTTAAGGCATGAGGCTGCTTTTTATACCATGCATCCGATGTCGTTCCGTGAATTCCTTTCTTACGAAAGCATTCTGGATAAAGATCCCATTCCGTTGGAGGATATCTTAGCGAACCATCATGATTTGGTGAAGGAGATCAATGCGGAGATGAATATTGTGCCGATTTACCGGAACTATCTGGAACATGGATGTTATCCTTTTTATTGGCAAGACCCGGATATGTATTATTTCCGTCTGCAAGAATTAGTGAGAAAAGAGATTTGCCGGGATTTGCCTTCGGTGGTTTCTATTTCGATGAGTAATCTGGAACGAGCTCAAAAATATTTTATGATGGTGGCTGAGTCGGCTCCTTTACGTCCGAAATCGATTGATGTAACCCGTAAGACAAATATGCTTCGTCAGCAAAGCGATAGCCTGTTGCGTTTCTTTCATGATGTGAGGCTTATTTATTACTCGGCAGACCAACTGGGAACCACTCCGGCCAAGCAGAAAGTCTTTATGGGGGATACCAACTTGCTGATCTCTTTTTTCGGAGATAAGGAGAATCGGCAATTGATGTGTGAAACCTATTTCTTAAGCCAGATGCGTTCCGTGGCGAACGTGGAATTCATGGAGAACGGAGATTTCTTGATTGGCGGTAAATATATCTTCGCCGTAGGTGATCCCTTAAGGGGATATGATCGTCTCCGCTTCGTACCCGACGCTTATGCGGCTATCTACGGGTTACCGAAAAGCGTGTTTAACCGTATGCCGGCATGGATATTAGGATTTAGTTATTGAGAATTTAAAAATAGGATTGCTATGTTAGAATGCATGAAGAATAGAAGAAGTATCCGTAAATATACGGATCAGGATATCCCGGAGTCTTTGCTGAATGAATTATTGGAAGTGGCTACTCGTGCCTCGAATACAGGAAATATGCAATTGTATAGTGTCGTGGTTACCCGCGACCCTGCGAACAAGGAGAAACTGGCTCCGGCTCATTTTAACCAACCAATGATTACGGGAGCCCCGGTGGTACTTACTTTTTGTGCGGATGCGAACCGTTTCGTGAAATGGGCGGAGTGCAGGAAAGCGGAGGCCGGATTCGATAATTTACAAACGTTTATCGCTTCGACGATAGATGCGATGTTGTTCGCCCAGAGTTTCTGTAATGCCGCTGAGGAAAAAGGCTTAGGCATTTGCTATCTGGGTACGACGGCTTATAATGCGGACCAGATCATTGAGGCGCTTTCTCTTCCCCGTCTGGTTGTCCCGATCGTTACGGTTACGGTGGGTTATCCGGCAGAGCCTATACCCGCTCAAGTAGAACGTTTACCATTGGCGGCTGTGGTACAAAACGAGACTTATACGGACTTTACTCCGGCTTCCATCGATGCCTTGTATAGTGAGAAAGAGGCATTAGAGGTGAATAAGCAGTTTGTAAGGGAGAATAATAAGGAAACACTGGCGCAGGTCTTTACGGACGTACGCTATACGAAGAAAAATAGTGAACATTTCTCCGAGGTGCTCTTGAAGGTATTGAAACAACAAGGATTCATGAAGTAAGCCCTAATACTTCTACCTTATAGTTCATAAAGAGTCCACTCTCGAGTACGCCTGTAATCGACTTGAGGGTGGATTCTGTATTTTCAGGGATATAGTCCATCCATACGTCAAGGATCATATTGCCATTCTCGGTAATGATCGGTCCATCCTTACCTTGTCCCATACGAAGTTTTATCTCACGGGGGTTCAAGCGATGGAGCCTGTCTTCTACATGGGTGAGGGCTTCCGGAAAAATCTCTACTGGGATCGGGAATTTAGCTCCCAACCTCTCCACTTTCTTGGAAGGATCGACGAGTATATAGGTCTGCGGACTGGAACTGATCAATAGTTTTTCCTTGAACATGGCGCCTCCACGCCCTTTGATCAAGTTAAAATGGGAATCTACTTCATCAGCCCCATCGAAGGTCCAGTCCGGCTTGTGGGAAAACAGGCTGGTAACCGGAATGCCTAGCTGGGCGCAAGTCATCCGGATTTCTAAAGAAGTGGGGATCGCCAAAATGGAAAGACGTTCCGTTCGGATACGTTCCGCTATGCGAGTCAACGCTAGATAGGAGGTCGAACCGGAGCCAACGCCTATGACTTGTCCGTTTTCGACTTTAGATGCGATAAGATCCGCTATCTTTATTTTATCTTCCTTATGGGAGATCTGATTTCCCCATTCCAACGTATCGATTAATGAATGATCCCACTTCATGGTCTTGATATTATTATATACGGTCTAATACAGTTTCAATCAGTTTTTCCAAAGAACCTTTATAATCCGTATTCATATGATTATCCACACGTCCGGCGATAATACAGCATACGGTCATTGCCCGGTGTCCCATGAGAGCGGCCAGACCAGCTAAAGAGGAGCTCTCCATCTCGAAGTTCGTAATCTTTCGCCCGTTGTAATCGAAAGCCTCTATTTTCCGGTTCAATTCCGGATCGGTCAAGGGCAATCGGAGCTCACGTCCTTGCGGCCCATAGAAGCCATTGGCCGCGATAGTCGTTCCCCGGATAATATCATTACGGGTGATTTGCTCGATCAACGATGGATCTGCCGATACGACATAAGGCCATATGCCGCTAAGCCGCCAATCAAGCTGTTTTATTAATTCAGATTCCAAGTCTGCGTCACGAACGGAATTACTATTTGCGTAGAAATAAATGACTCCATCGAATCCGATCGATTTCTCCGCAGCTACATAAGTCCCAATCGGGACAAATGGCTGTAACCCTCCGGAAGTCCCGATACGGACTAGGGAAAGTTGCTTGAATTCCGGCTTGATCGTACGGGTTGAGAAGTCAATATTAGCGAGAGCGTCCAGCTCATTTAATACGATATCGATATTATCTGTACCGATGCCATGGGATACAACCGTGATACGTTTTCCCTTGTATTGGCCCGTGATAGTATGAAACTCCCGGCTGGAAACCTCACATTCCTGAGAATCAAAATAGGAAGCGACGGTTGTAACCCGTGCGGGATCGCCAACAAGTACCACACGATCCGCGAGTTGTTCTGGTTTTAAATGCAGGTGGAAAACACTACCATCTGAATGGATCGCTAATTCTGAAGCGGGGATTGTTCTCATATTCGATCAGCTAATTAAGTTTACTTTTAATCATAAAAGGGCAAGGTGCGACCCTGCCCTTGGAGATAGTTCCATGTATATAACTATTTTAGTCCTTTAATGGTTTTGATGGAGTACCGGTCGGTTTAGCTATCGCTTCACGCATAGAAGTGTCCGCCTCGATGTTCTTCATCTTGTAATAGTCCATTACGCCTAGGTTTCCTGTGCGGAAAGCGTCTGCCATTGCCTTGGGAACTTCCGCTTCTGCCTCGATCACCTTGGCACGGGCTTCTTGAGCTTTCGCCTTCATCTCTTGCTCGAGGGCGACAGCCATCGCACGACGTTCCTCGGCTTTCGCCTGAGCGATATTCTTATCCGCTTGAGCTTGGTCCATTTGCAAGAAAGCGCCGATGTTCTTACCTATATCGATATCGGCGATATCGATGGAAAGGATTTCGAAAGCTGTTCCGGCGTCAAGCCCTTTGCGAAGCACTAATTTCGAGATGGAATCCGGATTTTCCAATACAGTCTTATGGCTTTCGGATGAACCAATGGAAGATACGATACCTTCACCTACACGGGCTAAGATCGTCTCTTCTCCTGCACCACCCACTAATTGCTTGATATTCGCACGAACGGTGACACGTGCCTTGGCGATTAACTGGATTCCGTCTTTCGCAACCGCTGTTACCGGAGGGGTATCGATCACTTTCGGATTTACCGACATTTGTACAGCCTCGAATACGTCACGTCCGGCCAAGTCGATAGCGGTAGCCATCTGGAAAGGAAGGTCGATATTCGCTTTTGACGCGGAAACCAGCGCATGCACTACTTTCTCGACATGTCCACCCGCTAAATAGTGCGCTTCCAGCTCGTCGCGTGTAAGCGTCTTTATTCCTGCCTTATGCGCTTCGATCATCGCACGAGTGATGATGTAGGGAGGAACCTTTCGGATACGCATCAAGAATAACTGGATCAAGGAGATATTGACTCCCGATACTTTGGCCGAGATCCATAACAGGAACGGCACATAATAGAAAAAGATTGCCAGCAGAAGTACTGCGGCCCCCAATAGGATAAGTGGCAAAAAGGTTATTTCCATATATAAAAAATTAAGCGTGAATATTTGTTTCTTCTTTAGGACGGACAATTACGTTGTAACTGTCTACCCTGATCACTACGATCGGCGTGTTCTCATCGATTAATTCGTCTTGAGATTTCGCTTCCACGTTAATACCTTTAATCCGGGCCTTGCCGATAGGGGCTAAGCGTGAGAGCGTGATCCCCTCGTCTCCGGGTTCTATTCCGAGATCCCTGCTGGATGTCAGCTTGGAATCGATATCTGTCTTTAAAGCGATCTTGTTAAAAGACCGGGAACGCAATAACCAAGCGAAGATTACTCCGAATGCAATGATTGATAAGGATAAAGTCAGATGCCCTACCCACATACCTACCGTATAAGCGAAAACGACTCCGCCGATAGCGAAAATAGCCCCGCCTATACCCGCGAGTGTTATTCCCGGAAGAAGGAATATCTCCGCCAGTATCAGTAGGATGGCCGCTACCATGAGGAAGACGATGATGGCTATGTCCAGTAGCATAGTTCTTCTTATTTATGGTTGTTTCTTAGGTATACGATCTCTGCGTTACGTGCCTTTTTCTCCCATTCGTCCGGTTGGCCGAGAAGGTTGTTTAACTTTTCTTCCGCATCAAGAATCGTAGGCTTCAGTTGTTCTCGCTTCGCCTTGTTCCCTTTGATGTAGCTGGCTCGTAAGCTCTCTAGTTTCTCATTTAACTCCTTGATCTGTTTATGGATGGAAACTACTTTCTCGTAGTAGTTCTTCGCTTCCGGACTTTGGATATCGTCCAAGGTGTAATAAACGATATCATTATGGATCGGGAACGTGAAATCTTTCTTTATCTCTATACGTCCATAAGGAATCTCGGTATGAGCTAAATGAATAAGCTCTTCGTAATTCGATCCGGGTTTCCATGAATCCTTGATCGAGGCAATAGAGGCCCGGGCACGTTTTAGTTCGATATCCTCGCTATCTACTCGCTCGCGGTTGTCATTCGGAATGAATAGGTATACACAAACTTTTCCTTCCGGTTGATAGCGGTCGGAAACGAACCATCCCAATTGCTTGGCTTCGTCGATCACCATCATGTAATCGTTAAACGGGGAGTTATAGGGCATGCCCAATTGCTCCGGTGTAAGATAAGTATCGGAATTGATGTTGTAACGAGTGACGAATAAATCATATCCGCCCAGAGAGCCGTTCCCTTTGGATGCGTAATAAATCGTTACGCCATCGGATAGCACGAATGGATACCCATCGTCGGCGTCACTATTGATATTCATCGGTAACTGTTTCTCGTCTCCCCATTGATCCATGAGCTTGGATTGGGTAAAAAGACAATTGTGGTTACCGTCTGTCGAGTGGGCGTAATAAATCTTATCCCCCTTCTGGTTCATGTATACCGATGAGTTGCCCGGATCGTTAGTCTGGAAGAAATCTTGGTAAGTGGTCAACGTACCGCTTTCCTCGCTTAAGGTATAGGCTGATAAGAAATCATCTTTGTCAACAACCAAGCTATCGATAATCTGGACATTCTCTACCTTATCAAGCATACGGCTTGCTTTGTTCGCCAAGTCCATACGGATTTGGTAAGGTTCCACATCTTGTTTCTTTTTTGTTAGGAGGGTGATGTATTCGTCGAACATCTCCTCGGCTTCGTTAAAACGATAGGTCTGGTAGTATACTTCTCCAAGGTATCGATAAGCGTCTTGTACCCTACGCTTTACGGCGACCTTAAGATGTTTCTCCGCTCCTGCTAAATCTCCGGTCTCGAAACAGCAAACACCATACCATTGATTATAAGAGGCATTGCTTGGCGCTTGTTTCACTAGTTTCTCGAACACAGGTTTGGCTTCTGCGTATTTCCCGTCGTTATATAATTTTTTTGCCTGATCAAGACTTTGCGCATGTAGTTGCATTCCTCCGCATATGAGTGTAACTCCTAGCGTATAAAGCAGCTTTTTGGATAACCGTTTCATTTTGTCTATTCTAGATTATATATAGTTATGCAGTTTCAAAGATAAGAATATTTTTGTAGAGGCATACAAATCGAAAAGATAAATATATAATTTTGCGCCCGTAAAGGAAGTATATGGCAAAATTGACAGAGGACGAACGTTTGTTTCGCAAGATAGAGGATAAGATAAAGAGAGCGATTTTCGACTATGGCTTGATCAATGATGGCGACCGGATCTTGGTCGGGTTGTCCGGAGGAAAAGATTCCTTGGCCTTGGTGGATTTACTGGGGCGCAGGTCGAAAATCTATTGTCCTCGGTTTGAGGTCGTGGTAGCACATATCGTGATGACGAATATCCCTTATTGTTCGGATCGGGAATATCTTAGAAGTTGCGCAGAGGAGCATGATTTGCCTTTCATTGTCCATGAGACAAGTTTCGATCCTTCTACGGACACTCGCAAATCCCCCTTGCTTTTTATGCTCTTGGACTCGCCGGAAAGCTTTGTTTGAGATCGCTAAGGCTCATAAATGCAATAAGATCGCTTTAGGCCATCATCAAGATGATATCCTTGAGACGCTGTTGATGAACCTGACCCACCAAGGGGCTTTCGGGACAATGCCTCCCCGGTTGAGAATGGATAAGTTTGATATGGAGATCATCCGTCCGATGTGTCTGGTGGAAGAGAGGGAGTTGATTCAGGTCGCCGCATGGAAAGGGTACCGGAAACAATTGAAGAACTGTCCTTATGAGTCGGGTTCCAGTCGTTCGGATATGAAAGAGCTGCTGAGAAGTCTGGAAGCGATCAATCCGGAGGCTCGTTACAGTCTTTGGGGGAGCATGACGAATATACAAGAAGATTATTTACCTCGAAAAATAAGATAATATGCAAAGTGTTTATACGATTTTATTGTTGATCGTGTCTAATATTTTTATGACATGCGCTTGGTATGGTCATTTGAAGATGAAGCAACAGTTTAGCTGGTTCGAGCATCTTCCTTTGTTTGGCGTAATCCTGTTTAGTTGGTTTCTCGCTTTTTTTGAGTATTGTTTCCAAGTACCGGCGAATCGCATCGGTTTCCGGGATAACGGGGGGCCGTTCAACTTGATTCAATTGAAAGTGATCCAAGAGGTGATTACGTTGGTGGTATTCGTGGCCTTCAGTACCATTGCTTTTAAGGGGAGTCGTTTAAATGGAACCATGCGCTTGCTTTCGTATTCTTGGTAGCGGCGGTTTATCTGGTTTTCAAGAAATAAAGTCGTTGCGTTTGGCTTTGATAATCAGCGGAAAACCTTGATGCCTATTGTAAGATGCTTACAATGCCTATTCAAGCATGTTTATAATGCCCATTGTAAACACCTTATAATGGGCATTGTTAAAACGCTATATGATCTGTTGGCTCAGATGTGTAAATATAGCTTCGGTCTCATCCGGATGGAACCATGTTATTTCTGGGTCCCGTTTAAACCAAGTCATTTGCTTCCGGGCGTAGACCCGGGAGTTTCGTTTGATTTTCTCCACAGCGAGGTCTAATGTCCATTCTCCGCTGAAGTAATTGAATAATTCTTTATAACCTACCGTGTTCAAGGAATTCAAATGACGGAAGGGATAAGCCCGGCGAGCCTCTTCCAATAATCCTTCGCTCATCATTAGATCTACACGTTGGTTGATGCGGTCGCATAATTCGTCGCGATCTCTATTAAGCCCTACTTTGATGATCCGGAACGGACGCTCTTTCTTAATGTTCGTGCGGAAGGAGGAGTAAGGCTTGCCTGTCATCCGGCAAATCTCTACGGCATGGATCACTCGTTTATAATTATTCCGGTCCACTTCCTCATAATGGACAGGGTCTGCTTCTTTTAATTCAGCGAGGATAGGGGCTAGTCCCTCGGTTTCAAATTGCATGTATAGGGCATCCCGGATCTCCGGTGTAACTGTCGGGATATCGTCAATACCTTTACATACGGCATCGATGTACATCATAGAGCCTCCGGTCATTACGACGGTCGGGATCGTTTTATGTAATTCGGATAGGAGGGAGACCACGTCTTCCTCGAAGTTGCTGGCGCTGTAATAATCGGTAAGCGAGAGAGTGCCTACCATATAATGCTTGACACGAGCCATTTGTTCCGGTGTTGGGGCAGCCGTGCCGATCGGAAGGTCTTTATAGAGCTGACGGGAGTCGGAAGAGATAATCGGAGAGCCGAAACGTTCCGCCACTTGGAGGCTTAACTCGGTCTTTCCGACTCCTGTCGGCCCAAGTAATATAACGAGGGAATTCATCAAAAGCGCTCGTCGTCGTAAGGATTATCCATCGGGCCTTCGCCTAAACCGTCGAAGCCGCTTTTGTCTAATTCGTCCATATCGTATTCGGAATCCCCGTAAAAATCTTCTCCTACGTCCGTACTGCCGTTCTTAGCCTCGAACTCATCGAAAGAAACTATTTGGGCGGGAGGCGTACCTACCGATTTGCTGCAAATAGGAGCATCCAAGTCTTTTCCCGGAACGATCTCACGAAGTTCCATGAAGAAGGCACGTTCGGTCATATAATCGAAAACGAAAAGTAGTTTTTGGTGCTCGTCTTCCAACAATTCTTCCAGTTGAGTATCGGCCATGACATAGCTGTCTTCCTCGGAAGAGGTATCCATCTCCACTAATGTGATCTCTGTCTTTTTACTCCAGTCATCGTCACATATGAAGAAAGAGGTCATTTGATCCTTTGTATAACCTACAGAGTCGAGAATGGCGTTTTGCAAATCCAAGAAAGTAGACTCGGAATCAATCTTGATCTCGCGCTTGAAGTCATCTGCTTCATCTGATAGGATTAGAAATCTAAATAGCATAGTCGTTTAGTTTTATTATTGCCTCAAAAGTAGTAAAAATATGGATATACCCAATATACGTCGCTATAAATAATGAAAGAGGGTGCGCGTCTGATCCCTGTATCTGAGGCGACCGTCGTAGCTTCGTCTTCAACCTTCGTCAAAGAGACGGAACCTGCGGCTGAGATATTAGTGGCAGTTGTCACCTTGAATAGGTAATTGTAATATGGGTAAATAATAAAAATCACAGTATCAGATATCAATCTTTTGCATTTCGCCCGAAAAGACATATCTTTACGACACCGCCCGCTATTGGGCCGTAACTTAAAACCTATCAACTATGGATAAAAAAGAGGAGGATCAACGCATGAAAGAATTAAAAGACCGATACATACGTTTCGATTGGGCGATCAAGAGACTGCTCCGGCAAAAAGCCAACTTCGGTGTGCTGGAGGGTTTTCTCACGGTTTTTCTTGGAGAGAAGATTACCATCGTGGAGCTACTGGAGAGCGAGGGTAATCAACTGTCATGAGGATGACAAGTTCAACCGGGTGGACATCAAGGCGCTTAACGACAAGGGAGAGATCATCATCGTGAAAATACAAAATATTCGCAAGCTATATTATCTCGAACAGGTACTCTATGGCATGGCGAAAACCATAACCGAGTACATATCACTGGGCGAGGACTACCTTTATCACGGGCAGAATCATTTCATCGGCGTACATACCAAGGATCAATTGGTAGTCAACACGAAAGAGAGGAGCGTAATTGTCTCCAAGCTATCCCCCGAGATTTTCCCCGAATATATACTCATACGGACCAATAAGTTCGATAAGATAGCCGTCACTTCCCTAGAAGAATGGATGGACTACCTTAAAAGAGGAACAATTCGTCCTGACACCATGACTCCGGGATTAGGCGAGGCTCGAGAAAATTGAGATACTACTCCATGCCCCCCGAGGATAGATACGCTTACGACGAACACCTGAATGCGGTCATGATACAAAATGACGTATTGGATTCGGCGAAGCTTGAAGGATACCTGGAAGGACTAGCGGAAAGTAGAGCGGAAAATAAGGAGAAAGGTAAGGCGAAAGGACTGGCAAAAGGCGAGACAGAAGCGAACCTCGAAAACGCCAAGAAGATGAAAGCCATGGGGATCGATCTTGAAATGATCCGGCAGATCACGGGAATTACCCTATAAATAACCTTTTGGTGACATAAATAGCGAATCGGCGCAAACCCCTCATTGTAAGATGTGGATTTGCGCTGATTTGTTTTTGGTTGTCCGGATGTTTGTGTCGCTTATTCGTCGATCGAACCTCTTACGATACCCCGGCTGGAAGACTTGATGAAATTGAGGATCAAATCCCGTTCCTCGCTAGGCTCGTACTCGGTCTCGATCGCTTTCAGCGCCTCCGTATTATTCAAGCCTCGGGTATACAGCGTGCGATAGATGTCTTGAATCAAGAATACCTGCTGATTCGTGAATCCCCGGCGACGTAAACCTACGATATTGATACCGCAATAAACGATCGGATCACGGCCGATCAAGGTATAAGGAGGGATATCTTTTCCGATACGAGAACCGCCTTGTACCATCACGTGCTTGGATATACGCGTGAACTGATGCACCAAGGAACCTCCGCTTACGATAGCGAAATCATCAATCTCTACCTCCCCGGCGATTTGCGAAGCGTTACCGATGATAATATGGTCTTTTAAGACGCAATCATGGGCCACGTGCGAATAAGCCATGATTAAGCAATTGCGACCTACCACGGTCTTACCTTTGGAAGCGGTACCCCGGTTGATCGTCACGCATTCGCGAAGCGTCGTGTTATCTCCGATTTCCGCCGTCGTGGTTTCCCCCGCGAATTTCATGTCTTGAGGGATACCGGCAACGACCGCTCCCGGGAAAATATTGCAATTTTTACCAATCCGTGCGCCATCCAAGATAACGGCGTGAGAATATATATGGCAATTATCACCGATTACGACATCTTTCTCAATCACGGCAAACGGATCGATAGTTACATTCTGGCCGATCTGGGCCTCTGGATGAACGACTGCTAGAGGAGATATATTCATTATCGTACTTTATCTTATTATTTGTTTTTTACAATCTGAGCCATGAACTCGGCTTCACTAACCAATTTATCACCAACGAATACATACCCTTTCATGGTAGAGATCCCGCGACGGATCGGTGCCAATAATTCCAGACGTAAGATCAACGTATCGCCCGGAACGACTTTTTTGGCGGAATTTCACGCCATCTATTTTCATGAAGTAGCGCCTTATGCGTAGCCTCACGGGCAGTCACACGCTCCTCGGCCATGATACGCTCCACGTTCTCCACCACCACGATAGCGTCGTCCACCACGATACCGATCGCCAAGATCAATCCCAGCAAGGTTAGC
>ENA-OQBD01001326-OQBD01001326.1-human-gut-metagenome-genome-assembly--contig:-NODE-1326-length-11554-cov-4.716374_pt1 | contig 11554 bp, 9 predicted proteins | sample MGYA00242742_ERZ504543 | MGnify/ENA primary metagenome ERZ504543 (study PRJEB26092, sample SAMD00036239) | human gut metagenome | host: Homo sapiens | study: EMG produced TPA metagenomics assembly of... | reverse complement strand
ATGCTGGCGTATTCATTCGATGTCAAAACCACTTGGTTGGTTGGGTTGTTGTTAACTTCTGTATTTTCTAATTTATCAGTACACGATATAAGAATAGATGTTATCAATATGAGTTGTGATAATATAATGTACCTTGCAAATTTACACACCTCATTTTTATGTAATTTAATATATCCCACTTTTAGCAGGATATTACTTTACAGTTGTTAACTCTTTTAAAGTGTCCGTATCTTCACTCCGATTGCTAAAAATTGTTTTCCTGTTTTCCATCCGATAGCTGTTTCTTGACAGTTGTATAATCTCACAACAGTAGAGCAGTCTGTCAAGCAATGCCGCTGCGACAGCTTCCTCTCCCGGTATTGCCAGCCACTCTGTAAGGGAGTAGTTGGCTGTAACGATAAGCGATGTCTTTTCCTGAAACTCATTCACCAGTTTGAACAGCAACATGATATCTTCTCTTTTCAAGGGAAAGAGTGTGGCATTGTCAATGGCCAGCAGCTGTGCCTTCATGATCCGTTTGTAGGTTTTCATCGCATGCCTGGAAACATCCCTTGTCTTCAGACAGGTCAGAAGGTCCTCCAGCGTAACCATATATGCCCTGTATCCGGCTTTCACCGCCTCATGGACAAGTCCGGCGGCAATATAGGTCTTTCCTGTTCCGGAACCGCCTGCTAGAAGCAGGTTGTATGCCTGTCCCACCCATACCAGCTCGCGCAGTTCGCGCAGCTTTCTGGAGTCGATTCCTTCCGTCCGGGTAAAGTCGTAACGGTCCAGATCATGCCTTGCAGGAAGCCCGGCCGCTTTCAAACGACACAAATATTTCCGGTTCTCCCTGGTCCGGACCTCCTCCCTGAGGCAGGCGAGTAGAAACTCCGGATAGGTCAGCTGCTTTTCCTGGGCCTGATGCAGCAGTTCCTCCAGATGTTCGGTCAGATTGCCCAGCTTGAGCATACGTGCACATTCCATGAGTTCCTTCTTATGTCTTGTCATAATCCCTGAGTATTTCGTTATAAGACTGTATCAATCCGCCTTGTCGGGGCAGGTGATCCTCCAGTCCGTATATTTCTGTTCCATTTTCCTTTCCCCTGCACACATATTCACACAGGCTTTTAACCGAATCCCCGTTATAGATGCCTTTGTCCAGACATATCCGTATGGCCTCTATCAGTGTATTCTTGTCATATCCGGGAATTATGCGCAGGATCACCTCCAGATTATCCCTGTAATAACGTTCCTTCCTCCTTTTCAGATTATCCATCCACATGGCCACCTCCCTGTTGCCCGACACATGGACAAGGATGCGTTCGGCTATCTTCACTCCGGCGTTTCTCGGTTTTCTGTGGGAGTCGTCATAAACGGTCCTTCCCTTTCTGGTACAGAGCGCATGCCGGCAGATGAGTTTCCCCGTATCCTTGTTGTACAGCTCCACATTCCCTTCCGTTTCCTGCAGCCAGACGGTTGTCTGCCCGCTCCGGTAAGTTCCGCATGGCAGGCTGTAATAATTCCCCCTGTACTGCACTGTATTGTCCTTGCGTACATGGTATTCCCTCATCTCCTCCTGCGGTGGTTGTGGCGTCCCATGATAGGGCATGAGAAAGCCTTTCTCCACGGCAAACTCTTCCCGGGGAACAAGACGGGTGGTCCCGTGCACCTTCCCGTTCCCCGTCCTTTCAAGCCATTCGAGGGCCTCCCTGTTCAGACTGTTCCTGCATGATTGATGCAGTACTCCCCGATTTGTCTGTGAGCAAGCATGTTGTACTCTATGGATTTGTCAATCTTCGAACGGCTATGATGTTGTGGACTTTTCTTTCTCCTTTGTTGTCGAATTTCTTGTTGTCGCTTGGGTGGTTGACCACTTGACCATTCACCCATAAGGTGGTAGAACCGCCTCCATCCAGATTAAGTGCGCAATGTGCCTTCAGAATTCGCAAAAGATAGGCAAGTTCTGCAATGGACATTCCATCTGCGTGCCCTTCTGCCCTTCCATCTACCGCTACCAGCATTATGTCACCTTCTTTTGTGAGTGCAATGGCACTTCTGGGATGTCTGGTCTCTGAGAATTCCCGATCTATCGTCGTGAAGTCACACGTCTTGCCGTCCTGCATCAAGAGCGGTCCGGACGCAAGTATATCCCCATCCAGCGGGAACCCTTTCTTCTCATTTTCGTCGTTCCATGGTATGATCCGGATATTGTTATCCACCATGTGTACGGCACCATTGACACGCAAATGCCTTTCTTCGGTAGTTGTCGTATCTATTACCGCTTCATTTTTACGGAGGTAACAGGTAGAGAAGCCTTCCTTGATACTGAAGTACGACCCGTTTATGGCTGCAGAAGAACGGCTTTGTTCAGCCAATTGGCTAGTGGTGGTCAGCGAGTCCGTCGTAGCAATAAAGGCTGTATACCCTTCCGCTCTTCCAATGGTCAGGATGCTGATGGATTGCTTGCCTCCAAACAGGCCTTCTATCGAAGCTTGTTTCAACTGGATGCCTTGCAGTGAAGATGTTCTCTCCCATTTGGCCGATACGATGGCCAGGGAATCCGATGGATTGCTGGCTTTGGAAAGCTGTACGCCCGTGAGTGTGAGCACTGAAGCAAAGATGAAACTGAGATATTTATTCATGGTTTTCAGATGATTTGATGACAATGAACGAGGTTACTCTGCGTTGTCCCGCATGGTCGAATTTCTTGTTGTCAGTCGGATGGTTCACGACCCCTCCTACTCGCTGCTCTGAAGAGGCAATCCACATGGTAGTGGACCCTCCACCATCCAGGTTCAAGGCTGATTGGGGGCAGAAGTAAGTAAGTAGAAATCGGGTCAGTTCGTTTGCAGACATTCCTGCCGCCTGGGTACTTCTTCCGTCAACGGTTATCAAAAGCAGTTTCTTATGCTCTGTAAGTGCTACCGCTGTCCGCGGGTGTCTCACTCCCTGGTGCCTTCTGAAGTCTTCGTAATCAAGCTTGTTCAGGTCCATTCCTTCTACGTTTCCGGTAAAATTCAGCCCTACAGGATCGTTGTTGTCTATCAACATGGGAGCACCGGATAAAATGTTTGCTGCGGGGTGTGAAAGAAAAGTCGAGTCGCTGGCAAATCGGATGTCGATGTTCTTGTTGTCGTCATCGAACAGGAAGGCACCTTCGTGTTTCCAGTATCGAATGTGTGTGCTGTCCAAACGGTTTTGGGCAAGGAGTCTACCTCCGATTTTGATGAACGATGCTTCGGCCTCGTAGGTTCCGTTGATGGCGGCAGCCGCATTGTTGCGTTTCCGCTCAGAAGATAGGGAATCCCATGCTCTTCGTAAACAAGCTGTATATCATAACTTGGGGAGGTCAGGTCGACCTCGAGAACGTCTACATTTTGGTGCGCTTGGCTGATGGAGTCATATCCGGCGAATCGGTAATGTATCAGTGCCGGCGCAATGGTGTCTGCCACCCACCCGTCCGAAATACGCAGTACCGGGTTTGAAGCTGATCCCTTGTTGGATATTGTCATGCAAGACAAGCACAGTAGGGAAATAAAGGCGGTTTTCAGTTTTTTCATGAGAATCCATTAAAAGTTGGGCGTTGGGGTATTCCCAACGCCCGATAGTGACTATTTCCGTTGCCCTTCACATTCCAATCGAAACAGAGGTTGGCAGGCTGTCCCAACAGAAACCAACAGTATCCCGACCGAGCAGGGCAACGATGAATAACAGGGATTGGTTTATCAGTTATATTCGTTGAGGTTGGGATTGTATTGCACCTCTGATTCCGGCAAGGGAAGATAAAGGTTTGTCTTTCCGTTCATGGACACTACCTCTTCGGAAATCTTGTTGGTACGAATCAGGTCAAAAAACAGGAAGCCCTCACAGTAAAGTTCCTTTCTGCGTTCCAGGGCTACTTTCTTCTGGTAGTCTTCCTCCGAAGCAATATCCGAGTTGTTGTACGGATTCAATCCTCTTGAACGGCGCAGCTCGTTCAGTCTATTCAGTCCGTTCCGTCCTTGTGCTTCCGCACTAATCAGGTACATTTCTGCAATACGTGAAACGATGAGCGGCGTAAAATCTCTGAACTTGTTCATGATGATATAGGTTTCGGAAACGCTCTCCAGCGTAGTGATGCAGGTGTTGTTGCGCGTATCAGCCGGATCCTCGAACAGTTTCTCCGATTCGGGAGACGGGCAGAGAAACCAGCTTCCTTTCATCGGTGAGTTGTAGGTGGTGAACAGGGCGTACAAGTTCTGGCCTCCTTCGCTAGTGTTGTTGCGGAAACTGAAGATTATCTCGCTGTTGTTGGTTGTCGTGAAGATGTTGTCGTAGTTTTCGCTGAGTTTGAATTTGGGATTTGCGATCAGCGTTTCAGCCATATTTTTGGCCGTTTCCATATCTCCGGTTGTCAGGGCCAAGCGTGCCATCAGAGCTTGGGCTGCTTCGAGGCTTACCGTGAAGGGTGCGCCCGAAGTTTCACCAAAAGGTTTCAAATGTCCTTCATCGATACAAAAACTTAACTCTTCCTTGATGAAGTTGAACACAGCGGACTGTTTGTCACGCTTTACGTTCTCCAGGGTATTGTCCTTGATGATGGGAACACCATCCCAGCGTGTGGCCAGACAGTAATAGGCGTATGCCCGGAGGAAACGAGCCTGTGCCTCTATATGGGTGTTCTTTTCACTGGGCTCCAAATTGGAAAGGATGGAAAGGGTGGTATTGGCATTGTAAATGGCCTTGTAGTAACCACGCCACATCGTAAGCAGCGTACCGTTATTGGAGGGTATCTCGTTGTTTACAAAGTCATTGGAACCGCTCAGGTAGGTATTGATCAGATTCTCGCCCCGCATGTCAAAGAGTACCCAGGTGTCGCGACCCGGGTCGTTCTGTAACGAGCGGTAGGTACCGGTTAGCAGTTGTTCCACTTCACCTTGTCCGAGAATGGAGGGTGAGACGGCCGTTGCAGGTTCCAGATCCAACCAGGAGCAGGAACTGGTACCCAACGCGGTGCCCAGCATTAATGTATATATCAGATGATTTAGTTTCATGATGAATATCGATTATAAATGAATTATATTTAGAAAGTAAGATTGAAGCCGCAGACAAACGTACGCAACTGAGGAACGGTCATGGCATCCTCGCCCATTGTCTTGGAATTGTTGACTGAGTAGCTGACTTCAGGGTCATATCCAGGATAAGAGCTGATGGTCCACAGATTCTGTGCGGACAGGTACACACGCATATTGCTGATGTTCAGCTTCTGGGTCAGGTTTGACGGAAGGGTATACCCCAGTGTCACATCCTTGAATTTGAAGTATGAGCCATCATGAAGCAGGTAGGTAGATGCCTGTGTGTTGTGCGTGCTGATCATGGCACGAGGTATCGAGTTGTTTGTGCCGGGGCCGGTCCATCGGTTGGCAGCAATGTCCTTACGCATGCCGTAGTTGTTGTGTCCAACGGCATCAATACCACCCATACCGGTAGCATAGACATCGTTGCCAACGGAGAAAGTGTTGAAGATGGTCAGGTCGAAATTGCCGTATCTGAACCGGTTGGTGAGACCACCGAAGAAATCCGGAAGGGGCTTTCCGACGATTTCCTTGTCGGCGGGTGTCAAATCACCATCATTGTCCTTGTCTGCATACTTGATGTCACCGGCACGAACCCCCTTGGCATAAAGTTTTTCAGGAACCTCTTGATTATCTTGATAGATACCATCCATTTTATACATGTAGAAGGATCCGATGGGTTGTCCCACCTGAAGGACATGGTTGCCTACAGGAATGGGCTTTTCATCAATCAGTGAGGTCAGCTTGTTCTTGATCGTTGAGATGTTGAACTGTGTATCCCAGCTGAACCGGTCGTTCATGATGTTGTGACTCTCTACATTGAATTCGAAACCGGTGTTTCGCATGCTGCCGATGTTTTGGGTAATGGATGAGAATCCAGTTGTAGTATGCAGCGGGCGGTCATAAAGCAAGTCTTTCGTGTTCTTGATGAAATAGTCCATACCGACAGTGACTCTGTCATTGAACAGCGACAGGTCCAGACCGATGTTTGTCTGGTCGGACTTTTCCCATTTCAAGTCCGGATTGGCCAGGGTGGTGATAGCAATGCCGTCCTGGCCGTTGTAGTTGTGTCCGCCATTTGCCAGTGAACGGGAGTCATAGTTTCCAATTCCTTCCTGGTTACCGGTCATACCCCAGCTGGCACGCAGCTTCAGGTCCGAGATGATTCCGTCTTTTGGAAAAAAGGATTCGTTGCTGATGCGCCAAGCACCTGACACCGATGGGAAGGTACCCCATTGGTTACCGTCAGCGAACTTGGATGAACCGTCTGCACGGATAGAGAAGGTGAAAAGGTATCTGTCCGCATAACCCATGTTCAATCGGAAGAAGGTAGAGATGAGTCGATTCTTTCCTCCGGTGGTAGAAGCGCTGTTGATTCTACCTGCCGCGTTGATGTAGTCAAATTGTGAAGACGGGAAGTCCTTGCCGACAATAGAACTGGCATCTGTGTTGATTTCTTGCATGGAGTACCCTCCCAATGCCGTGAAATTGAAGTCCTTGATCTGTTTGGTATAAGTCAATGTATTATCGATCAGATAATTCTGCATCATCGAACGATAGTCTGTAATCTCACCTTTCGGACTGCCGTAGGGATGGTCCTTAGTCAGCTTCAGATAGTCGTTTGAATAGCGGATGTCTCCGCTCAGGCTGAGCTTGTATTCCAGTCCTTCCAACAGTTTGATGGTCAGGTAGGCGTTGGCCAGCACTCTGTACCATTCGTTTTTGGACTTTTGTTCATTTAGGACCTGGATCCCGTTGTGTCGTGGAATATCCACGCCTCCAATCATGTATCTTCCATCTTCTTTGAACGGCACATCAAACGGCCGCTGCTCGATGGAGCGTGTAAAGATGCCGTTGCCGACGTTGTCATTGGGAACGCGGTTGTTAATGGTTTTGCTGAGTGCAATGGACACCCCAGTCTGGAAGGCGTTGGAGATGTCGTGGTCGACATTGGTGCGGAGTGAATATCTCCGGAATCGGTTCGTAAGGATAATACCTTCCTGGTCGAAGTATCCCAAAGAAGAGTAGAAACGCGTCTTTTCGCTACCGCTGGAAACCGAAACCTCGTAGTTTTGTACGGCTGCTTGGTCGTGAGTAATGAGATCGATCCAGTCTGTATCGGGTTGTCCCGGACGGGGGTTGACTTCCAGAGTCTTGTAGAGGTTGTCTCCCGGTTTCAGGTTGTTTTGGGTATTGTAGTTGTTGACGGCTTCGTTACGAACAGTAAGGTAAAGATCCGAGTCAGCCATTTCGATTTCCTTGGGAAGTGACTGCAAACCGTATGAAGCACTAAGATTTACGGTTGTCCGTTGGCCTTTCTTTCCTCTCTTGGTGGTGACCATCACAACACCGTTGGTAGCTCTCGAACCATAGATGGCCGTTGCCGCTGCATCCTTCAGTACGTCTATTGACTCGATGTCGTTGGGATTGAGCATGGACAGCGGATTCTGCACGCTACCACCAAAGCGTCCGTTGACGCCTGAATTGTCCGAGTTGCTTACAGGTATACCGTCAATGACGAACAATGGTTCGTTTGAGCCGTTGATAGACCCTACACCACGGATGCTGACACGGACAGCTCCACCGGGCATACCTGATGCGTTCGTAATGTTTACACCGCTCAGGTTACCTTGCATCATCTGGTCCAAGCTGGTTGTTACCGAAAGCTTTTTGTCGCTGGCCTTGAGTGAGGAGGTTGAACCGGTCAGTTCTTTCTTTTTCTGGACGGCGTATCCGACAACGACCAACTCATCCAGCGCAACTGCATCTTCTTCGAGCACAATTTTCTCGACCAGCTGGTCTCCTTTCAGTTCCTGTGTCTTGTATCCAACGTAGGAGATGACAATGACAGCATCCCGATTGGATAGCGAGAGCTGGTATTGGCCGTTGAAATCTGTGATACATCCGTTGTCTGTACCTTTCTCAAAGATGGTTACTCCAATCAGTGGGTTTCCATCCTTGTCAACAATGGTACCGTTGACATTCTTCTTTGTCACAACATACTCTTTGGTCAACATCTTGCTGTAAGTCTGTGATGCAAGAGCAGGATGAGACATCCCTAAGTGACAGCATGTAATACAGATAGACGATGCAATCTGTAAGTAACGTAATTTCATATAACAATATTTAATAACTAAAAATCCTTTGTTGACAAGTAGTCAATAACTCTTAAAAACGGTCGCAAAGTAAGGCATATCCGTATTACAGGGAAAGCGAAACTGGTTAAGTTCCAAATTCGAAAGCGTTAAGAAAATGTTACATAAAAAAACCCGGTAAGTCAAAGATGACCGCTCGTATATATTAAGGTATCGTTGCCAAGTATGAGGAGTTCGGGAGAGGTTCCGGGTAGGTGGATTGTAATCGATTAATGTAAAAAAACGTACTTTATTTTGTCATTGAAACGTTTCTGCCACTTAACTGCTATGTAATATGATGCCGGTATTTTTGCCACCATATCAATAACAGGCATATATCATCAAATACATGAATCATAGAGCAAAAGTCCTTTCCGGCATGGGTAGTGTGCCACTTTTATCCGTCGCTGCGCCAATGTCTTTTTGGAGAGGATGTGGATTGATGGAGCATTCAGTAATCAGCCAAATGGAACTTTGTCGGTATGCGGATAATCCTGCTTTATTGCCTCTAAACCCTGCTTGGAAATAGTAAATTCATCATTTAAATTAATAGATTATATGGAAGTAAAGAAAGTATTGGTGAGTGCATTCCTTTTGACCACTTGCTTGATGAGTGGACAGGCGCAACGCCGGAATGAAATTCAGGTTCCTGATTTGGACGGATATACCACGTTGAAGTGTGACTTTCACATGCACTCTGTGTTCTCCGATGGTCTGGTTTGGCCTACCGTGCGTGTAGATGAAGCCTACCGGGATGGACTGGATGCCATTTCACTGACAGAACATATTGAGTACCGCCCTCACAAACAGGATGTTGTTTCGGATCATAACCGTTCGTTCGACCTTTGTCGGGAACAAGCTGAGAAGTTGGGGATACTTTTGATTAAGGGCAGTGAGATTACGCGAGCCATGGCACCCGGACACTTTAATGCCATCTTCTTGTCTGATTCCAATCCATTGGAACAAAAAGACTACAAGGATGCTTTTCGTGAAGCCAAAAAGCAGGGCGCTTTTATGTTTTGGAACCATCCCGGATGGGATAGTCAACAACCGGATACGACCAAGTGGTGGCCAGAACATACAGCACTCTATCAAGAAGGCTGTATGCACGGTATCGAAGTGGCAAACGGTCATTTGTATATGCCTGAAGCCATTCAGTGGTGTTTGGATAAAAACCTTACGATGATCGGTACTTCCGATATTCATCAGCCGATTCAGACTGATTACGACTTTGAGAAAGGAGAACACCGTACCATGACGTTTGTCTTTGCGAAGGAACGCTCTTTGCAAGGTATCCGCGAAGCTTTAGACAATCGCCGTACTGCTGCTTATTTTCATGAGTTGCTGATAGGACGAGAAGACTTGCTTCGTCCCTTTTTTGAAAAGTGCGTGAAGATTGAAGAGGTAAGTCGTAATGAGCAAGGAGTGACGCTCTCTATCACCAATGTGACGGATCTTGTTTTGAAACTGAAAAAGACAGCGCATGACACTTTATTGGTGTATTTCCGGGATATGACCTTAAAGCCACATACGCGTTACACTGTCCGTATCGGGTTTAAACAGGGTATCAAAGGTGGCGATGTAAATTTCGAGGTAACGAACTTTATTGTGGCTCCCGATAAAGGACTGAAATATACCATTTCTCTGTGAGATGCTATCGATAGTAATTCATGGACTGATCTTTTGCCTGCACGCTGTTCCTACTCTTTTGAAGAGTTAGAATAAGCAATAACGGTGGCATGAATAGCCAAATAGATTGTGATGGCCATGAGTCAATTTATTGAATTTGAGGATTCATCAGACTTGTTCTTTATATTTTATCTACATTCAATCAAATTGATATCAAAAGTTTGAATATCTAATTTAAATTATAGGTTTATATAGATATAAATCAACAAGAAGGTGTGTCGTAATGCACGATGCACCTCTTTTTTGTTCATCACTATACAAATCTGTTCATTTTCTTTAAGCTGCGATCTTTTGAAGATTTCTTTGATTTATGCAGCGGGTGGAGAGAATAAGACTTTTATCGGTTCGGCGGACTGGATGCCGCGCAACTTGGATAACAGGGTGGAAGTAATCACTCCCGTTTATGATTCTCGAATCAAGGAGGATTTATGGAAAGTCATTGATTTTGGACTCCGGGGTAATTGTCAGGGTAGCGTTGTCGACGGAAGCGGTAAGAACTGCCTTTGGACAACGGATACCGAAGAATCTTTTCGCTCGCAAGAAGAACTATATAAGTATTACAAATCACATATAACGAATGACTGATAGTAAATGTTACGCAGCTATTGACATCGGCTCTAACGCAGTGCGGTTGTTAATCAAAAAGGTGAAGAATAATGAGAATCTAGCCAATAAGCGCCTTTCCAAAGTGATGCTCCTGCGTGTACCTCTACGTTTAGGCTTTGATGTTTTTTCCTTGGGAGAAGTGTCGGATGCAAAGGTGATGAAATTGCGCAGGTTGATGAAGGCTTTCCGACAATTGATGAAAATTTATGAAGTGACAAACTATAGGGCTTGTGCCACTTCTGCCATGCGTGATGCCCAAAATGGCAAGTCTGTAATCAAAAAGGTATGGAAAGATACGGGAATCAACATTGAAGTGATTAACGGTCAAGAGGAAGCACGTATGATTTATAACAATCATATCGAGTGTTTGGAAGACCGTGCCGGAAACTATATATATGTAGACGTCGGTGGGGGAAGTACGGAAATAAATTTTCTCATCAACGGAGAGTTGGTACAGTCTCTATCATATAATATAGGTACCGTCCGAATGTTGAGCAATTCTGTAAGAGAAGGTAGTTGGGAACAGATGAAAAGTGACTTGACTCGTTTAACTGCTGATTTTCAAGGTGTCAATATTATAGGTTCGGGTGGAAATATTAATAAACTTTATCGTCTTGCTGATAAAAATGGATAAGAAACAATCACGTTTGCCAATCACTTCTTTGCAGGAGCTGTATGATAAGTTAAAAGTTCTAACTCTTGAACAGCGCATGGAAGAATTTAATCTGAAAACTGACCGTGCAGATGTTATTGTTCCCGCCGCTGGGATATTTCTGATAATTGCAGGTATTGTCAAAGCTGAGTATATCCATGTTCCGGTCATTGGCTTAGCAGATGGTATTATTGACAATTTGTATGCCATAGACCTGAAACGGAATAAAGAATTGTGCATAGCTGTTTTTAACTAGGGATATTCAGTAAATTCCTATAAAATTAGCCAACTAATTCATACTAAAAGTATTGCGAATTAGTTGGCTTTTTTGTATCTTTAAGGTATTTCCCCTAAAATTTTGAAGAACGATTGACAAATGCTTCAGCGGAGTCGTTCAATGCTAAAAGTCAAAGCTCTTCGAAGCCAGTAAGAGGGGT